>Ga0316189_10001846_pt1 | contig 20960 bp, 15 predicted proteins | sample LowCovwburrow_MG_FD_204930 | JGI IMG/M metagenome (GOLD analysis project Ga0316189, IMG submission 204930) | Coastal sediment microbial communities from Maine, United States - Lowes Cove worm burrow | ecosystem: Environmental > Aquatic > Marine > Coastal > Sediment | place: USA: Maine... | reverse complement strand
CTAATAAATGCATTTCCATCTCGGAATACATCGCAATTATGATTCGCTTCTTCGAGCCAAGCGACCAATAGATCGGCTTGGTCCTGATCGTCTTCTAAAATGACAATTCGCATATTTTCCTTTTTTTTCGAGCCCAACGGGCCGCCGTATTTATGTTCGAATAATGGATTGATTGAACTCAATTTAGCCGAACTAAGCTGTAACAATGCAGGTATGCCAAGACTATTACGCTAAGACTATGTCTTTTTTCTTGCTGTCGAACAAACCTGCAATGACGTTATATATTCACCGCGCTTGCCGAGTAAATAAGCTTCCCCGGCTGGCCTAAAAAGCCTTGGCTTATCAACAATGTAATGACTAGTTAGTAAAAAAGCAAATTCAAAACTGTTAGAGGCGATTCTAAAGTTATGCTAACGTGTTGTTGCGCTACCCACAGACTACCGACTCACGGTATTAAATCGAGGGTTTAGCGTTATAATTGATCAACCACTTACTCCATCTTCGATAACAAATCATGCCTGAATCACAGCAATTACTCATCGGCGGCAACGGCCAGCAAACTGTCTTTATGAATGCCAGTATGGCGAACCGTCACGGCATGGTAGCCGGCGCAACCGGTACTGGCAAAACTGTAACGCTGCAAATTCTAGCGGAGAATTTTTCCAAAATCGGTGTTCCAGTATTTCTCGCCGATGTAAAAGGCGACGTTTCCGGTATTGGCAAAGCAGCAAGGCCACATCCGAAAATCACCGAACGCATTGATACAATCGGCATAGACGACTATAAAATGAACCCAAACCCGGCTGTGTTTTGGGATCTTTTTGGAAAGAAAGGCCACCCTATTCGCACCACGGTGAGTGAAATTGGCCCGCTTCTGCTATCTAATTTACTTGATCTAAATGATATACAAACGGGTATTTTGTACTCGTGTTTTAAAATAGCGGATGATCAAGGTATGCTGATTCTTGACCTAAAGGACCTTCGCTCAATGCTAATTTGGATGGGCGACAATCGGACCACGTTAAAATCGGAATACGGCAATATATCAACCGCCAGTATTGGAGCCATTCAGCGTGGCCTGCTAGTACTTGATGAACAAGGTGCCGAGTTTCTGCTCGGTGAGCCAGCTATTGAATTACAAGATTTGATGAGCCATGACTTCTCCGGTCGAGGCGTGATCAATATCCTTGATGCCAGCAAACTTATTCAAAGTTCACCAAAGCTCTATTCAACATTTCTACTATGGCTGCTGTCTGAATTGTTCGAGACCTTACCCGAGGTTGGTGACGCAGAGAAACCCAAATTTGTTATGTTTTTTGATGAAGCTCATCTACTCTTTAAAGACGCACCTAAAGTACTAATTAACAAAATTGAGCAAGTTGTTCGCTTAATTCGTTCAAAAGGAGTCGGCATTTATTTTGTCTCACAAAGCCCATTAGATATCCCTGAAGAAATACTGGGTCAACTCGGCTTGAAAATACAACATGCTCTCAGAGCGTTTACGCCTAAGGACCAAAAAGCTGTGCGCACGGTTGCCGGCACATTTAGAGCTAACCCAAAGATTGATACCGCTGCTGTCATCACTCAGCTGGGTGTCGGCGAAGCACTGGTAAGTACGCTTGACCACGAAGGTGTACCGACTCAAGTCGAGCAGATTTTGATTCGACCACCAGAATCACGAATTGGCCCAATGACAGACGCTGAACGCGACGAACAAGTTAGTCGTTCACCGCATAGAGGGCGCTACGATACACCGCTAGACCGTGAATCAGCTTATGAAATGCTGAAAAAACGTGCTGAAAAAAATGCGGCCCAAGAACAAGCCTTGGAAAAAGAGGAGCAAGCGCGCGAAGCCGTCGAAAAAGCAGCAAAACCTAGTCGACGCTCAAGCAGACAAACCCCAACCGAGGCGTTTATCTCAAGTGCCGCCCGCTCGATTGGCTCGCAATTAGGACGCCGTGTTATTCGCGGAATTTTGGGATCATTATTTAAGGGATAGACCGCTGATCAGAACATCACTCTAAAACTGCCTAATTATCTATTAAAACTGTTTTTCATGCCAAGCAGATGGGCTATAATCGCCATCGATTTTAAACCGCGCCAAAAACGGTTTAAAACGCCAAATTCAGCTAGATTGGTTGTTAAATAAATACAATACAGTTTATACGCAATATTGTTGCTACAACTGACTAGCCACTTAATATTTTGAAGAACAAAAGGTACTCCAATGAGCGAAGAGCAAATGAACGATTCAACGTTTGGCCGTCTATTTATCGGCATGATTATTTCTCTGGTCGTGCTGACTATCATCGTCGCAGTAGCGGCTTCATTCGCATCAATAGAAGTAAATGCTAAATTGGACGAGCGCAGCGAGCTTGAAAACTCACAAGCAACGGCCTTGCGTATTGCTCCCGTTGGAAAATTCTCGGCATCTACTGTTGCCGCGGCACCAATCTCTGCCGCAGCAATGTCAGTCGAAGATATGTATGCAAGCTGTTCAGCATGTCATGCCTCTGGCGTACTTGACGCGCCGATTACCGGTGACGCTGGTCAATGGGCTGAACGAATAGCTAAAGGCACTGAGAGCCTTTACAACAACGCCATCAACGGCATCAACGCGATGCCTGCTCGCGGCGGTAACTCAGCACTAAGCGATGATAATGTAAAAGCCATTGTGGACTACATGATTGCGCAGTCTAAGTAAGGTTTAGTTGCGGCGCGGTTATGCTCGCTGCAGTTCTTTAATATGCACGTGATAGTGAGCGAAAGTTTCACTGAACATTGATAATCAAAAATCTAGCGCCTAGAAATAGCCGCTAGATTCGTTTCGCCTTTTTCACCGAGCGTCATAAACAACCAGCAAAGATTAAAGCCGCCAACTTCTGGCGGTTTTTTTTATCCACTAAGTTGTGTTTTATCATGTTTAAGCGAGCCGGCCGTTGTGCGGATAATCTCTCAGATAAGAGCATCACCTAACCAGGACTAGGGATGGCAATATCATGTCAGAAGTGAGGATTATTGCTCTACGTTGCTCTATTGTATTAGGATGCCGGTACACTAGACGTAGAATTTAGTGTCAAAATATAATAATCACCCAATCAAAGGTAACTATGAGTCTTGCTAACAAAGTACTAATCGCTCTCATTCTGGGCATTGCGGCTGGTGGGGCACTAAATGTGTCTGGCTTAACCGAAAACACGTTCGTCGATCAAAACCTAATAAATGGCGTATTTCTACTCGGCGGAAAGTTATTCGTCAATGCGTTGAAGATGTTGGTAGTTCCATTGGTTCTGTTCTCGTTAATTCCAGGTATTGTCGGCATTGGCGATATCAGACTGCTGGGAAAAATCGGCACGAAATCATTTTTTCTATATATCGCCACTACCGCCATCGCAATATCGACAGCGATTACCTTAGCCGTTGTATTTGGAATTGGCACCCAAATGTCGATTCCATTTGAAGCTAGCTTCGAAGGCAAAGAGGCCGCATCAAGCACCTTAGATATCCTCATTGGCATTGTTCCTGCAAATATTTTTGAGGCGATGGTCGAAGCAAAAATGCTTTCTATCATTTTCTTTTCAATCTTCTTTGGCATAGCGTTGCTATCGATCTCAAAGGAAGCCCCCGAGCTGGTTAATTTCATCGAGCAAGTTAGCAAAGTCATTATGCGCATGGTTGACATCGTTATGTGGTTTGCGCCCTACGCGGTGTTCTGCTTGGTAGCCAAGGCTATAGCTGATTTAGGCTTCGACCTAGTCCAGCAGCTAGCAGGTTATTTTATTGTTGTTATGTTCGCACTATTCTTCCATGCGTTTATCACTCAGATGGCTATCTTAAAAATATTCACGGGCCTAGATATAAAGATGTTCTTAAATAAAATGAGAAATGCTCAATTGTTTGCCTTCAGCACATCAAGCTCTGGTGCCACTATTCCTGTTACCTTGAGAACAGTACAGCAGCGCCTCGGTGTTGACCGAGCAGTATCATCTTTCAGTGTGCCATTTGGTGCAACTATTAACATGGACGGCACGGCTATTATGCAAGGTGTGGCGACTGTCTTTGTCGCCAACCTATACGGCGTAGAGCTAGGCATAACAGGCTATGTAACGGTAGTAGTAACGGCGGTATTAGCCTCAATTGGCACCGCTGCGGTACCATCAGTAGGTTTGGTCATGCTGACCTTAGTGTTTAACCAGGTCGGCCTACCTGTTGAAGCAATTGGCATTATCATTGGTGTCGATAGATTGATTGATATGACTCGCACTGCGGTTAACGTTACCGGTGACGGCGTGGTCACCGTTATTGTAGCCAAGAGTGAGGGTAAAATTGACCTAGACGTATACAACAACCCTAACGCGGGTTTGGTCGAAGAGATTCATATCGACGAGCGAGCCGCCTAAGGCTTAGCCCTAGCCCAAATATCAAGCAGTAAAAAAGCGAGCTTAATAAGCTCGCTTTTTTATTTTGATGCCAAACACACAATAATGGTCGGGCGGATACTATATCCCTATCGATACTAAATCCCTAGGGAACCATAAGAGTCCTGAATTCGTTCCAGAGCAACCATCATTGCCGCAGTACGCAAGTCTGGAATTCGATCATCGCTATGCCACTTATTACTAATCGTTTGATAGCCTTCGCGCATTACGTCATCTAAACCAGAGCGAACCAAGTCTAATTCACTCGGGCCTTCAATTATTTTCTGTAAATGCTTACTCGGAAACTTTGAACCAACCATTTCTTCAATCGCTTCAACCATGTGCAAGGTTTGCTTTTCATGTTGCCGACGCTGCATACGGCCAAAACGAATATGGCTCAGATTCTTAACCCACTCAAAGTACGAGACCGTGACACCGCCCGCGTTGGCGTATAGATCAGGAATAATTAAACACCCCATGTCTCGGAGTATTTCGTTAGCATTAAACGTTATCGGACCGTTAGCGGCTTCGATCACTATGTTAGCTTTAATATCGCGCGCATTTTCCTTGGTGACAATACCTTCCAACGCCGCAGGAATAAAAATATCACAGTCCATCGTCAGAACACTTGCCGAGTCTGGCGTATAATTCTTATACCCTTTCACACCACCATTTTCATGGATATATTTGTGTAAACCATCGATATCAATGCCATTATCATCGACGACAGAACCATCGCGCTCCATCACACCAACAATGATAGCGCCATCTTCTTGAGATAAAAACTGAGCGGCATGGTAGCCCACATTACCCAAACCTTGAACAACAATACGCTTACCTTCTAAGGTACCGGACAAACCTGCCCATTTAATGTCTTCAGGATGTCGAAATGCCTCCTGCAGAGCATATTGAACTCCCCTACCAGTGGCTTCAACTCGACCCCTTATACCGCCCTTACTCACCGGCTTACCTGTGACACACGCCCAACTATTAAGATCTGAAGGATATAGGCGCTTATATTCATCGGCCATCCAGGCCATCTCACGTTCGCCTGTGCCCATGTCCGGCGCTGGCACGTTCTGTGCAGGGCTAATTAATGAGCGTTTGGCTAACTCTTGTGTGAAGCGTCGGGTGATTCTCTCAAGCTCATGCTCCTCCCATTCGCTTGGATCGATCACCAAGGCCCCCTTAGAACCACCGAATGGTGCTTCTACTAAGGCACACTTATAGGTCATCAGTGCTGCCAGCGCTTCTACTTCGTTTTGGTCAGCATGCGGTGAATAACGAATACCCCCTTTTACTGGCTCTCTGTGCTCGGAATGCACCGATCGATAACCTGTAAAGGTAAATAACCTATTTCGAAGACGTACACCGAAGCGTACCGTATAGGTTGAATTTGCAACTTTAATCTTATGTCGTAAATCGTTAGAAAGGCCAACTAAGTCTGCCGCTTGGTCGAACATTTTCTCAACCGACGTCAGAAAAGTTTCAGTTTGTTTTGTCATCTCTCCTCCCCAGATAGATGAATAAATTTATATAAGTTTTTAATTAATTGTTTTAATAAATTGTGTGAACCCTAACAACGCACCGTGAGTAGCTGGATGGTTGTCAATACCCATTATGTTTTTACTCCCTAAACCAGCTTTGTACAAGTCATATAATCGTTGCGAATCAAATTCCGTTTCCATATCCAAATACGATGTCGATAACCGCAATGTCTGCGTATCCTCTGGTATTCCGAAATCACTTCCCGGCAGTGTTGCGATATGATATTTGTCAAGCAAATGGCGGGATAATTGTGCGGATGTATTAATGCCAAGCTTACCTAAACCCTCTCTAAAACCGTCAAAATTCGCTGCTATATAGAAGCCACCCTGGGCACGTGTGCAGCGGATTCCAAGTTTACTTAACTGCTCATGAATAAAACGGGTGCGAATACCGTGAATCGCACAACAGTCTGCGACATACTGCTCTACATCGTCGTGCTGTTGATACGCGTCTATTGCCGCATATTGAATCGGTGCCGAGACCCCAGACCATGTCTCACTGGCAAACACTACCATTTTATCTAGTAGCTGCTTGCCCAGCTCGGTATCAGGAAATAGCGCAACGCCGATACGCCAACCGCCAATTGACAAGTGTTTACTCAAGCCACCAAAAACAAAAGTACCTTCAGGGTAATACTTTGCGATCGAGACGTGTTCTGTCTCACCATGACAAACCTGAAAATAAATTTCATCACTCAAAACCCAAATATCGTTTGCCCGACAATAGTCTGCGAGCTTGGTTATAAAAGCCTCACTCATCACCTCCCCTGTTGGATTATTCGGGCTATTGATGATCAATAATTTGCAAGGGTTATCTGAATTCTTGACAAGCGCATCCAAGGCATCGATATCGAGTTGATAGTTGTCTTCAACGGCGGACGGTATATAGCTAACCTTATTACCCAATAACTGCGCTTGTGGCGCATAGCTGACCCATGATGGTGTTGGTAAAAATAGATCCGCATTCAAGATCATTTGCAAGCCATAAATAAGCGACTTGCTGCCTGGCCCGACAATAACCTGCGATGACGAAAACGGAATTTCAAGTTTGGTGCTGTAATAGTCAGCTACGCAGTCGATCAATTTCGGTAGCCCTCGAGCTGGCAAATAACTCTTTTTATTGGCGTTCTCAATTAATGCCGATTTCAGCCGCGGATGAACATCGAAACGAGACTCGCCAAAGCCCATATGAAACGCTTGTTCGCCTTGTTGCCAAAGTCGATTAACCGTCTCGTTTATGAAGAGAGTTGATGATGGCACTAAACCTTCAAAAGCTGGGTTAAACGAAGTGATTTTGTTAGTCATAATATGTAATGAAAAAAGTACCTGAAAATGAAATAAGAAATAAAAAACCCGCGATCAATATTCTTGAACGCGGGCCTTTTTAAAGTAACAGTTAAGCAATTATTAAGTTAAAAGCTATAAACCCCTTTGACGTACCAAGAGCCACCTTCATAGTTGGCAACGGTCCGGCGAGGGAATTGCAAGCCAACACTTTGGCGATTAGCAAAAACACCATCATTATCGATTTCGTCGACAAATTCATCGAAAATATTAGACGCGCCCAACACAACTTTCAAACCATCATTAACCTGCCAACCAACTTCAGCATCAAAATAGATCACTGAATCAATTTCGGCACTTCGATTGCCCGCTGAGCCGTTAATAGTTCCACGTTCATCAAAGTGGTCGCCATAATAGCTCGCTCTTAGCAGTAGACTGACTGACTCGTTTAAGAACGTATTCGTGGTCAATGTAAAACGATCTTCAGGATAGTTATTCTCTATGTCTTCAATAGTTGAATTACTAACAGGGTTCAGCCCTTGGACTTGCGTTTGACCTGTCACACTGATTTCATTATGCGCATAGGCAAAGGTGACAGAAGTGCTAGCCTTGCCCCAGTCAACAGACCCGTTCAATACAACATCAAAACCTTCATGCTCTAGATCGAGGGCGTTGGTGTAAAAAGACAGAGTATTATTAACTGTTCCAGGTACTGGTATGTCGCCGGTACGATAAATTCGGTCGTCAATTTCAACATTGTAGTAATCAACTGTTAGGTCCCATGAACTGCCCAAACTAGTGGCAAAACCAAGGCTGATATTAGTTGACTCTTCTTCGACTAATTCACCGCCACCAGCCGCAAGTGCAGCTGCGCTGGTCGCCGGTACTAGGCCTTCGAGAACAAGGTTACCAGTTCGACCATCAAACGTAGTAATAATGGAAGAAATATTAGCTTGCCCTGGAGTGGGGGCATGAAAACCGGTTGATACTGCTCCCCGCAACGTAAGCGCATCATTAACGTTAAAACGTGTTGCTATTTTGCCGTTAACAGTCGAACCGAAATCTGAGAAATCTTCATAACGAAGTGCGTATTGCAACAACCAACGGTCGCTTACATCATGTTCCAAGTCGACGTAAACACCTACGTTATCACGATCAAACTCACCCGCATCTTCAGCGCTAGGGGGCGTAAAACCACTTGGCCCGCCACCGACAGTTGAATTAGCATCACCAATTAAGGAGGTCCAAGTTTCTTCACGCCATTCAGCACCGTATGACAACGCCATTGAATCATTTAGTTGTGTCGAAAAATCAATATTTAAATTTAGCTCTTCTTGCTCATAGCCACCGACATCAAAATCTTGTACTGGGGTTCCATCGGCTCTTAATGCAAGGCTCGGATTAATTGTATTATTCAAAAAATAATCCAATTCGTTTTTACCATAGCCAACACTAAAATCATAAGTAGTGCCGCCAGCAAACTCACCTCGAAGGCCAGATACAAAACTCATATCAGTTTGATCGCCATCAAGAAACGGGGTAAAGCCGACATTACAAAGTTGTAGAGCGGGGTTTTGAGCACAGGTGCTTGTTACTGCTGAATTTGAAAGGTTTCGATAGAAAAAGCGATAGCGACCTTCGGTATCGGCATAATTACCAAATGAATACAATTCCGCGCCATTGCTAAGCTCGATTCCAGAATTCCATGCAAGCCTCAAGGCTTCAGTTTCTGGACGTCCCCATGTTTGCGTAAAGGGCGCATCACCAAAAGGAGAGTCTGCACCAACACCTTGCGCACCACCATCTATCAAGGCTTGTGCATCTGGACGAATAACGCCACGCGATAATGCATCGTTATCGACAAATTCAATACTGGTATTTAAAAAACCATTTTCAGCAATCTTAAAGCCTAAGTTAGCGCCAACTTTTAAGCTGCTTTCACCATCGTAAAACTCACCGTAAGTGACTTCGGCATGACCACCCTGATCGGCATCTTTAAGTTCAAAGTTCATCACCCCAGCAATCGCATCAGAGCCGTATTGAGCCGCAGCACCATCACGCAGAACTTGAATATTTTTAAGTCCGACACTTGGGATCATACCCACATCGACACCGTGTGAGCCGTTACCAGCGGCCGGGGCGAAAAATTGTACTAACGACGAGCGGTGCCGACGCTTTCCGTTGACTAAGATTAAAGTCTGATCAGGCGACATGCCGCGTAGCGATGTTGGCCGAATAAAGGCACTACCATCGCCAGTCGCTGGTGTAGCTGTATACGAAGGCACTAGCGCTTTTAGGTTATCGGTTATGTCTGCTCCATTACCAAGCGCAGAAAAATCTTCTCCACTGATAACGTCAACCGGAACTGGCGAGTCTGTCGCCGAACGCGGTCTAGAACTCCGGCTACCTAATACAACGACTTCTTCTAATTTGCTAGCTAGTTCTTCTTGGGCCTGAGCCTGCGCTGCACCGAAGGTGGTACTAGCAACAGCTAAGCTGATAACACTTGGTATTAATTTTTTTGGCAAAGATTGCACGTCTAACTCCTCTTCAATATTAAGTTTCTTCTGCTTATCTGCTGCCAGATATTCAGATTCGTTTTTATTTCCAACACCCGCACTGATGATGATACCGGTACCCCGTAACATCTGCCGTAGCCCATCGCCGATAGTATATCGGCCATAAAGAGGTCTTGTTTTTACTCTTCTTGCCTCTTTATATGGAAACAACAAAGTCAAATCGGCTTGCCTTGCAAATCGAGTAAGGGCTTTGTCGGCTGAGAGCCGTGGAATATTAAAGTAAAACTCACTACCATCATCAGGTACCTGAGCGATACTAATAATCGACCAAAAGCAGCTGCTAATAAATACTGTGCAAAACAACCATCTGCTCAAATCTATCAACCCTAGTAACTTACTTAAATTACTAGCTCTCATGATGATAGAGAACCGACAAATTATTTTCCGCCATCGTAATTGAGTATTTATATCGAATTTCCTATTTAATTACATTTTCAGCCTTCATCTCAAGACTGTATCAAGAATTCAATTCGAAGAATTTCATCTCACCTAGCTTTAGTTAACAGTATCTCGTTGCCGACAATTTCGCTCGATACTGAAAAATTACTCTCAAGTACGGCTAGTAATTGGTCTAAGTCCCCGGTCTTAAAAAAACCGCCGACCGAAATAGAGTTCAGCTGCGCGTCCACCAGTCTAAACTTGAGCGGAGTGTAGCGGTTAAGTTCGCGCACCACCTCTGTCAGACTTTCACCGTGAAAGACAACCATGCCCTCACGCCATGCGAGGTTAGACGGAGCATCGACCTGGTTACTAACTTCGAAAGAGTCATCACGCGCTACTGCCTTTTGCCCATGTTCAAGGTACAAGGGAAGTTGTCTATTCGAGCTATTGACTCTCACTCGCCCATGCGTAACGATAACTTCGTGCACCGAGCGACGATCAAGCAAAGATTCGCCCATGTCGATGCTAAACGCTGTGCCAATAGCGGTAACCATATCATCGCCAACAGTCACCTCGAATGGCCTAGATGCGTCTTTAGCGACGTCAAAGTATACTTCTCCACGCAACAATTCAATGCGTCTACGAGACGCTGAAAAACGAACCAGCACCTCGGAATCAGTGTTTAGCTGCAGAGTGCTTCCGTCGATTAGCGACACCGATGTGACTTCACCAACGGCTGTTTTATAATCTTGCTCAAAAACCGGAGTCGGATCAGCGGCCTTTTCAGCAAATGGCACCGTAACTGACTCTGAGAAAAGCGGAATATTGGTATAGATCAAAGCTCCCATAAGCAACATTAAGCTAGCCGCAACTAACCAAATTCTTGCTGCTGGAGGATTGCTCCGATTTGCGTATTGATATAATTCCCCATTCGACTCTGCAGGCATTTTCACTTCTGCCGGTATAGGCATCAGTTTTGAGATAGGTTTCATTACATCCAAGATATCCCACATTGACGCGCACTTTACCAAGGCTTCGCCATGAAATTCGGATACAGCTAACCACGTTTCAAGTGAATTCTGTTCCTCGCTTGAAAGGCCGCGATCAATCTTGGCAATCCAACTAGCAGCTTCATCTTCTATTTGGCTGAAATTAGGAAATGCGATAGCATTCACGACCGCCCCCAACGCACCTTGCGACTTGTTTGTGATTTTTCAAAGTTAGAATTGGACCCAAAGCCCTTTTGTCTCTCATACGATTGCATAATTCTCTTTAATCCCTTGGCAACGTGTTTCTCAACAGTACTTTCGCTGATTCCCAGCCGCTTAGCAATTTCACGCTGAGATAGGCCATACACCTTTTTTAGCACAAACACTTTACCACATTGCTCTGGTAAGTCATTCACAGACTCACATAAAAACCCAAAATCTTGTCGACTAAACACTTCATTTTCTGTCTGACTACAATAATCAGATACATCGTAAAATGACGGATTCTGATTAGATCGCTGATCAATATCAACGTCACAATCCGCACGCTGTGCGACCGCTATATGTCTATTGGCTAAGCGAATAGCCGTTTTAACCATGAATGCCTTGGGAAAACGAATTTCCTGCTTTAATGACGACTGGTGAGTATTTAGGTAGGTTTCTTGAAGAATATCTTCTATATCTTGATCACTGGCACAGGGTCGGATTTTACGAAGCAGTGACGATATAACCCTTCGATATTTCAGAAACTCATTCGTGATTTTTTCACTCATTGACTCACCCATGTAAGCAAGATTATAAAGCACATAGCGATAACTAAATATCGCAAAGAAGAAGGATTGATAGTCATTAATGAGTGCGCACCAAACCAAGCGCCTAGTGCTTGCCCCGCCATCATAACTATGCCAACTTTCCAAAGTACTTTAGCATAAAAAGAAAACATTAAAAGCGCAGCCACATTGCTAGCAAAATTAAGTGACTTCGCCGCCATCGTCGAATAGACAATTGGCTGCCCACGTAGAGACACTCCAATCCACACAAAGAAAGACCCAGTACCGGGCCCAAACATTCCATCATAAAACCCGACTCCAGGAACGGCGGTTACACCATAAGTCTTAGCTGACAATTTAGCTGGCCCTTCAACCAAAGAATGTGTTGGTGCACATAAAAAATAAATCGCGATAAAAATAATCACTGACGGAATTACAAAGTCTAAAACTGTAGCGTCAATATATTGCACCGCAATTGCTCCGACCAAAGAACCCGTAAATGCAAAGCCCATTAGACTCCTAACATCTTCGAACTTAACTTTGCCACGGCGAAACATGGTTAGCATTGCGGTACCTGAACCAGCCACAGCCTGAAGCTTGTTGGTACCCAAAGCGAAGATTGGCGGCACTCCTGCCAGCATCAACGCTGGGATCGTTATCAAACCACCACCGCCGACCAAGGTATCGATATAGCCGGCCACAAAGGCGGCCGCCACTAGCAATAACAGCGTAAAAAGCGAGGGTGTTATTGATTCCATTTATCAATCCTGTTACTTACATTTAAGGTTAGCGTTTGATACGTCCGTGTGGAGAAGACGAAACCTATCCTATCTCAGCCCAACATTCTAGTAAGAATCGAGACATTGCGGGTAATCGGGTCTAAAACTAAGTCGGCTTTGAATGATTTCCCTAAGATTAAGGGTCAAATACATACCAGCTTTATAGTGTAATAAGTATAAATACAGCCATCTCACAAGATGGACAAATGGTCCATAAAGCGTTATTCTAAATGTAACCAAAAAAAAAAATGAAAAAAATAGCATTAATACTCGCCGCCCTAATATTAATCGGCATTGGTCTGAGCATTCAATTTTTCACCCAAAACGAGAAACTTGATCAAACTGTATTTCAACAAACGACGATGTCGATTGGCAATCTTCAAACGTTGGATAAAAGCCTACTCTTATTATTAAAAGAGTCGCGCTTCGACTCAGAGTTTGATCATTCGCAAGTTTACGAGCTTAATTACCAGATCAGTGAGGAGTTTGATAACTTACGCTATGAAGCTCTATTCGAAGAGATTGAAAAAAGCCCCAATTTAAGCACTGCGGTGAGCGCCTTCAAAACTCAGTTTGAATCTCGTGAAGAGCTTCTAGAAAACTATGAACAAGGCAATGTAGTAATAGCCGAAAGTTTAATCCAAATATCTAGCCTAGCAGCCAATCTCAAAATCACGCCTGAAATTGCATCTCTAGCGGAATTGACTAAATTGTTTGCCCACAATGAGACACAATTATTCGGTCTAGCGTTAGGCCGACCTGTCGATTTGGAACTCTCAGTAATTACCCTCAGCGACGACTTTCCTGAGCCGCTAAAAACACAAATATTTGATTATAACGCCACGATCAAAATTATTGCTGAAAACTATCCGACAACTTCATCAGCCTACAAAGACCTAAATGCGTTACCAACCAGTGAGCTATTAGACACCATCGAGCAGCACTATGTGAGCTATCACAACCAGGCTATTAGTGGCTCCAACAATCTACGCAATGCGTTGATCGCCTACGGGCTGCTATTGCTCGCTACGTTAGTGTTTTTTGGCTTACAAATACGCAAAAACTTGCTATCTCTAGAACAGCAGGTTAGCGACAGAACGGAAGAAATCAAGACTGCCTATAGTGATCTGCAGGAATCACAAGAGCAACTGATACAGTCCGAAAAAATGGCGTCATTGGGCCAAATGGTAGCGGGTGTTGCTCATGAAATTAATACCCCACTAGGCTATGTGAGTAGCAATATTGATACGCTAATACTTAATTTAGAGAAAATAAACTTGGTAATGCAGGAAGTCGGCCTACTGATGAATGAGGTGCAAAAACCAAATCGAGATAAACGAGAAATTACAGCCCATCTAATGCAAACCTTAAAAAGCTATAAAACTTTAGAAGCTAGCGAACTGCTCGACGAAAGTACACATCTATTGGGAGATGGTGCTCATGGTTTATCTGAAATGTCGAAGCTCGTCGTTAGCTTGAAAGACTTCGCTAGGCTTGACCGTCAGAATGCTGAACAAGTTGATCTACATGAGTGCATCGAAAGCTCGCTAACAATCGCCAGTAATCATATTCGCGAAAACAACGTGACGGTGGTCCGAGAGTTTTCTGAGCTGCCGTTAATAGATTGCATGCCATCAAAACTGAACCAATTGTTCTTAAACATTATAATCAATGCTTGCCAATCAATGGCTGAACGCGGCGGCGACTTAAGCGTAAATACAACTTGTGTCGACAACAGCATACGAATAGACTTTACCGACCAAGGTATTGGTATGAATCAACAAACTAAACAAAGAATTTTCGATCCATTTTTTACTACGAAGGATATTGGCGTCGGAACGGGGCTAGGCTTATCGATAGCCTACAAAATTGTTGAGGCGCACAATGGAAGTCTAGAGGTCATTTCTAGCCTTGACCAAGGTACGACCTTGTCGGTAATTTTGCCAACAATTAATCAACTTTAGTTAACACAAGGAATAGAGTTAATGACTAATTTAAATCGAAAATACAGAGTTTTATTTGTCGACGATGAACCTCGCGTTACTAGCTCGCTTAAAGCGATATTTCGACACGAATACGATGTTCTAATAGCCAATAGTGGTGCTGAGGCATTGACAGTTCTCAGCACCGAAAAAATTGATGTGTTGGTCAGTGATCAGCGTATGCCGCATATGCTGGGCAATGAATTACTGAAACAAGTTAGTAAGCTTTATCCCCAGACAATGCGCATCTTACTTACTGGCTTCATGGATAAAAAAGCCATCGTCGACTCGATCAATCAAGGCGAAGTATATCGTTTTATTAATAAACCTTGGCGCAACGATGAAATACGTGAAGTGGTCGCTGAGGCGGCGCTTGCATCAGAAATACCGATTGTTACGGCAAGCCGACCGTCGTCGAGTGACTCGCCGCAAGGTGCTGCATCAGAAGTCGTCAGTGAAGCAAAACCAATAGCGAGCCAAGCGTTGCTGATGATGGAGCAACAGCAAGACGTTCGCCATCAAATCCGTAAATTCTGTATTGATCAAGAAATCATGATTTACTACACCCAAAATATCCAACAAGCGGTTGCCGCAGCAACCTCACGTGAACGTATTGGTGTCGCGATAATAGAGTTATCAGGCAATAGTAAAAATGCACTTCATACAATTAATTTATTGAAACGGGCACGGCCTGAGTTAATTACTATTGCATTGACTAACGAGTTTGATGCACATACTGCGGTCGACCTAATTAATCAGGGCCAAGTGTTTAGATATTTGGCAAAGCCACTGGATATCGATGGCTTTCAAAGCACCATCGAAAATGCCTTTGTACGTCATCATTTGCTGAAGAACAACAAACAAGCGAGTACGCGTTTTAAGGTGGAAACCCCGAGAGAGAAAATTTCGGCAAGCTTACAAACCTTCTTCAACAAGCTGATCAGCGCACCAAGTTAGATAGATCACAGCTGGCTATTTACCAACTTAACCAATTGCCAACTTAACCAATTGCCAACTTAGGCACCTAGACAATCAAACATACTATGAAGTCATTAATCACCACGATCACCTTGTTAAGCTTACTAATTATGAATAGCGCATTTGCAGCAAAACCGATCTACTCCGGTGGTCGAGATCGAGCGGCAATTCGCGGTTACGACCCAGTGGCTTACTTCACCGAAAACAAACCGGTAAAAGGCAGCAAAGAATTTTCGCTCACACACAACGGCGCCAAGTGGCTATTTTCCAGCCAAGAGAACTTAGAAGCCTTTAAAGAAAACTCGGATAAATACACTCCACAGTATGGTGGATACTGCGCTTATGCCGTTTCGAATGGATCTACCGCGTCAATAAAGCCCGAGTATTTCACCATTCATGAGGATAAACTGTACCTTAATTACAGTAAATCGGTGCATAAAAAGTGGTCGAAAGACAAGCTCGATTACATTCGAGAAGCTGATGCCAATTGGCCCGAAATATTATCTAAATAAGAGTCTGTTTTAAGTCCCACGTCGGGCTTGAGTAATGAATCATTTAGCTCTTTAGATACTCGGTACGGATCTCTTCAATACGGTCACGTGTTCTGGCGGCTTTTTCAAACTCCAAATTCTCGGCAAATTGATACATCTCAGTCTCTAACTCTTTCATGACTTTAGAAAAATCTTTCGGGTTATTGATGGTTGGTAAATTAGCATGCTGCGGCTTAATTCTAGCGAGTACCTGAGCGGCCTCGCTGGTGGCGCCATCAATAATGTCTTTGACCGGCCTGTTAACGCCTACGGGCGTGATGCCATGCTTCAGATTGTGTGCTACCTGTTTTTCTCGTCGCCGGTCGGTCTCGTCAATTGCGATGCGCATCGCATTGGTGATTTTGTCACCATAAAGAATAGCTCGTCCATTTAGGTTTCTTGCCGCTCGGCCAATGGTTTGAATTAGTGAACGAGTTGACCTTAAGAAGCCCTGCTTGTCAGCATCGAGAATTGCCACCAACGACACCTCGGGCATATCGAGACCCTCTCTCAGTAAGTTAATACCCACCAGCACATCAAACACCCCTGCCCTTAAATCTCGTATGATTTCTACCCGCTCTACAGTGTCAATATCAGAGTGTAGGTATCTGATTTTAACACCAGCATCTCGCAAGTAATCGGTTAAATCTTCCGACATGCGTTTAGTTAACGTAGTGATTAAAACCCGTTCGTTCTTAGGCACGCGCTTATTGATTTCTGACAAAACGTCATCAACTTGGGTGCCTACTGGACGCACCTCAATCTGCGGGTCGATCAACCCCGTAGGCCGAACAACTTGATCAATTGTATCGGGGTTCTGCTCAAGCTCGTAATCACCGGGAGTAGCTGAAACGAAAACAGTCTGCGGCATGAGGTTTTTAAATTCCTCGAACATCAGTGGTCGATTATCCATCGCCGATGGCAGGCGAAAACCATATTCAACCAAGGTGGTTTTGCGCGAGCGATCGCCCTTATACATCGCACCGAGCTGCGGCACCAGAACGTGGCTCTCGTCCAAAATCATTAGAGCATTGGGTGGTAAATAGTTAATCAGCGTTGGTGGTGCTTCACCCGCTTTCGCGCCCGATAAATAGCGCGAATAATTTTCAATGCCGTTGCAATAGCCCAACTCTTGCATCATCTCCAAATCGAATAAGGTACGCTGCTCTAAGCGTTGTGCTTCAACCAGCTTATCGTGCTCACGTAAAAAAGCCAAACGCTCTCGTAACTCCGCCTTAATGTGCTCGCAGGCTTCTAGCACCCGAACACGCGGCGTAACATAGTGCGACTTGGGGAAGATAGTAATGCGTTGAAGGTCTTCTTCAACCGCACCAGTGAGTGGGTCAAAACGGGAGATTTTCTCAACATCATCGCCAAACAACTCAACTCGAATCGCGTAACGCTCCGATTCCGCTGGGTATATATCGATCACGTCGCCGCGCACCCTGAAAGTGGCACGCTTGAGTTCAGTGTCATTACGCGTGTACTGCAACTCGGCTAAGCGTTTCAACACCGCGCGTTGATCCATGATATCGCCAACACTGAGATGTAAGATCATCTCGTGATACGCCTCTGGGTCACCCAAGCCATAAATCGCCGAAACGGTAGCGACAATGATCACGTCTTCGCGCTCAAGCATCGCCTTAGTGGCCGACAGCCTCATTTGATCAATGTGCTCATTCACCGCCGCGTCTTTCTCAATGAAGGTATCTGAGCTTGGAACGTAGGCTTCTGGCTGATAGTAATCGTAGTAGGACACGAAATACTCGACCGCATTGTATGGGAAAAAGTCGCGCATCTCTGAGTAGAGCTGCGCCGCCAAGGTCTTGTTTGGCGCCATTAAGATAGTAGGCCGCTGCACCTGCTGAATCACGTTGGCCATGGTAAAGGTCTTACCCGAGCCAGTCACACCAAGTAGAGTTTGATAAGCCTCACCATTGCTCAAGCCATCGACTAACTGACGAATAGCATTTGGCTGGTCACCAGCAGGTTGGTAATCACTAACTAACTCAAAATCACGGTTCATCGTTACAGGCTCAGCAAACAAATTTGACCGCCTATTGTAAATCAAGCGGCAGCCGAAACTTACATTCTATTCACTGTAATCCGACGAAAGGTTGTGCTTTTGACAAATTTGGCCTAGAGTAAAGCCAGTTCAAGGAATGAACGTACTTACCGCGCTAACGATGTTGCGCGTCAATAGATTAATCAACACCTAATTTCATGGAGGAAATTATGGGTAGAACTAAACTCGACCTCAGTAATGGGGCAAAATCAAGCCACGGTTTCACATTTACCGAACTAATAATCACACTCGCAATAACCGTAACGCTGGCAAGCGTAACCGCACCAAGCTTTGCCAGCATAATAAGTGACGGGCGTATAAAGGCGGCCTCAGTGCAACTGTCAAACACGCTAGCATCGGCCCGGAATTATGCACTGGCAACCACGACAACTGTGATCGTATGCCAAGCAAAGGACTCAACGATGCAACACTGTAGCGACGCTCAGAAGCGCAATACACGCTGGTCAAATGGATTAATCAGCTACGCCGACCTCAATGCAGACAATACTTTAAACGCTAACGACCAAATTCTAACAACGTTACAAACTCACAAGAGTATCTCTATGGTATTTAACCAAAATGGCAGACTACGTTTCTTTGCCGACGGCAGCGCCCGCAGCGCAGGTTTCTACTTATGCAGCAAGCAAAGCAACCAAGAGCGCCACCTCAAGGTTTTACACACAGGTCGCACTCGAACCACCGCTAAAATAAGTGATCGTAACCGTCAAACCTGCTTATCTAAAGCAGATTAATCAAGCAAATAAGGCCTGTCAGATAATGAATTTCACTAGTACAAAAGCGTCAAATTACCACTTTCTCCTGACGCAAATCATTATCCGACAGGCCCATAGAGATAAATGTCCGTTTTATGCAAAAAAACTTAGGAAATAACTTGACCAAAACGGCCTTAGTAAATATTATGCGCCTTCGTTGAAAAACGTTCCCTGATAGCTCAGTTGGTAGAGCAAATGACTGTTAATCATTGGGTCCCAAGTTCGAGTCTTGGTCAGGGAGCCATTTCAATGAAGTGATTTAATTAAATTTAAGTCTGAAAACCGCAAATTAATCTAACGATTGGCTTGCGGTTTTTTTGTTTGGGTAGCAGGCGATCTACGAATTACTTAAGGAGCTAAGCTTAAATTAACATCCAACAGATAAGTCCCAATACTATTAGCCACCAGAGGCTATACTGATTACCCCAAATACTCGTTCTGTTATTCTGCCCATTAACGGCTTGCTTATAAGCATCATCAAACCGTTCCACCCAGCCATCAGGAACGTCCATATCAATTTTCTTTTCAACCCTTATAGGATTCTCTTTAGTTGCTTCAGATTCAGCTCTAGTCGCGACCTCATCGAGAAAATCAGGAACTTCCGATACTTTAAGAACCTGTGACGCAACACGATCCTTGAGAAGCCGAACAACATCGTCATACTCTTCGGGCAAGCGCGAAAAATAGAACTGTTCTTCGTGGATTAAAACCTGATCAAAATGCTCGTGAATTCTTTTGCATACATGAAGTATTTCCAATTCATCTCCTGACACGCCTAATTCTCCAAAACTTCTCTTCAGGGCTTCGAGCAGGCCTTCAACTGGCTCTATTACCTGAGTCATCTCACTGAGGCGGTTTTCCACCCACTCTGGGACATCTTCTTTCCTAATATGGTTTATTGATTTTATATATAAGCCGCTCTTTAAATCTTCGAGCTTACGCTGTGCAGCTTGATTGAGGTGCCTCATCAATCCGGCGGCAAGCCGAAACTCCCATGCGGGCGGCTTATCGAGAACAACCCTTTGAATACGTTCTGGGTATTGCTGAAATGGCATCAGGCTTTTATTCAGCAGATTAAGCCTAACTTTATCTGATTTTGATCCAAGCTCAGATAGTACAAAGCGCTCATGCTCTTTCCTCCATAGAAATAACAGGTCGCTCGAGAACTGGCTTTCGTCCGTATCAATTAATTTATGACAGTTTCGACAAAGCCATATGCCGTTTGTTATCTGCGCTCTTTCAGAATCACTGAGAGTCAAGTCAAAACGCTTTGATTTTGGGCGAGCACCAAATATGTGAGCAGCCTCTCCCAAGCTTGTAGATTTCTCAGGATCAGAGTTCGGCCCCACCGTAAGCACCCTACAGTCAGGATTCGAGCATCGAAGTCCAGCACGTCTTGCTAGAGTTTCAATTGTGTTTTTATTGAAGTCTGGAATCAATCCGCTAAAACTTTATAGTCCCTCATGTAATCCTCGTAGGCATAATGCACATAAGCATCTTCGATACAGTGTTCAGCTTAAACATTCGCAGCACATCCACCAATTGAATTGACTACTAACACGATATTGGGATTAATAAACACTAGATAAAACAATAATAGATAGACTAATTTCACTGTTCAATATCCATGCTAGGTTGAAATTTTTTAATTAGTAACAGCATTATTCACACGCCCAACCATCATTATCACGATCTAGCTTCCTACTGTAACCGTCGTCACCACGCCTTATTGGTGTGGCGCCTGCCGCCCTAGCCTCTGTGCAATTTGCAAAAGACCCTGTGCTTTTGAATCTATTCGGAGCAGGTTTCGAACTACCACCTCCGTGGCAATGATAGCCACCCGTCGATTTCTGATTATGACACCCCTGTGAATTTGTACGCCCAC
>Ga0316189_10001845_pt1 | contig 20969 bp, 18 predicted proteins | sample LowCovwburrow_MG_FD_204930 | JGI IMG/M metagenome (GOLD analysis project Ga0316189, IMG submission 204930) | Coastal sediment microbial communities from Maine, United States - Lowes Cove worm burrow | ecosystem: Environmental > Aquatic > Marine > Coastal > Sediment | place: USA: Maine... | reverse complement strand
GGTCGTTTCCCGAGCCGCTGCTGGCCGCGGTCGAAGAGCGGTTGCGCAGCGAGATCCACGTGGAGGTGAGGCGACACGCCGTGGAACCACTCCCCCGATCCACGTACTACAAGCCCCGTCGGCGCTACCGCGCGGACAAGCTGCTCGATCACCTCGAGACGATCGCGGCGACGCAGCCCGCTTCGACCCGCGTCCTGGGCCTGACCGAAGTCGACATCTCCACGACCAAGGGCGAGATCAAAGACTGGGGCGTCTTCGGGTTGGGCGCGATGCCGGGCCGGTCCGCGGTGGTGTCGAGCTTTCGCTTGCGGCGACGGGCGCCGCCACCCAAGGTGAGGTTCCGCGTCGCCACCGTCGCTCTGCACGAAGTGGGGCACATGTTCGGGTTGGACCACTGCGAAGAGCCGCGATGTTCCATGCAAGACGCGCACGGCAGCATCGAAAACACGGACACGAGCACAGGCCGCTTGGGCCCCGAGTGCGAGGCGGAGCTCCGCGCCAAGGCGCCCTAAGCGCGACGCTGCCGTGCGGGTGCGCCGCGAGCCAGGCATAATGAGCCATGGTCCGAACGGTGTTGCGCGCGACAGTGGCGACGGTGGTGGTGGTGATGGCGGCCGGGACGGGCTGCGGCGATGCTGCGTCGGCCTCCGATGCCAGCGCTACGGCGACGGGTGCGGGCGACAGCAGCGGGGGCGACGACGCGGCGTCCAGCGGGGACAGCACGGAGACGGGGCAGGGGACTGTCGAGCCGCCCCCTAGCGCCTGCGCGGAGCCGACGTCGGTCACCGCGGCGCCCGAGACCATCGGTGAAACCATCGACTTCATCAACGCGCTCCCGCACCCTGTCACGCTGGACTGCTTTCTGCAGCAACTGGAGCGGCCCGTGCGACTCAACGCGACCACCAGCACCGTGAGTCTGCAGCCGGCCTTGGGCGAACGGAGCCCGCGGGTGTTCATGTTCTACGGCGACCTCATCATGTCCGTCGCTATTGATGGCGAGCCCGGCACGCACCTGCTGGAGTTCGGTGAGCTGGTCGCGCCGACCAAATCGATCAAGGGCGAGCTTGAGTTCCCCGTGACCGATGCGTTGCTGCCGTCGGCGGCAACCGAGCGTGTCTTCGACGAGGAGTCGGGCACGACCTGCCGGATCTGCCATGCGGGAGAGTCGGAGGCGCCCGAATATGATTTCGGCTTCGCCTCGGATGCACTGGCATTTCGGGATATCGAGGAGGTGTCACTGGACGCACTGCAGACGGAGTTCGAAACCTGCGCCGCCAGCGATGAACCCGCGCGCTGTGTGCGTCTGACCGCGCTGCTGGGCTTTGGTGTCGTTGAGCCCGCACAGTTCCCAGAGGCTCTGCAGACCATCTACGACTACGACTGAGGGCGCTAGCGGTCCGAGAGCCAGGCATCCACCGCCGCGACCTCGTCGCCAAAGGTCACCCCGGCCTTGACGTAGTTGGCGCGTGCGGCCGTGGCCAAGCGGGTGCCTTCCGCCGCAGAGGCCTCGCAACGCGCGAGCAAGAACTGTGTCTTGGCGAGGTAATCGGCCGAGACGGCCTTGCTCTGACGGATATCCAAAGCGCGGCGCAGACGCGGGAGGGCGGCCTCGCAGTTGCCTTGGGCCTGGTACGCCTCCGCGATGCACTGCAACGCGTACGCGACATCGGGGTGTTCGCTGCCATGGGCTTGCTCCCACAGGCCCAGCGCGCGCTCGAAGTACCCCAGGGCGCGCTGGGGCTTGCCCCACTCGTAGTACACGGTGCCCAGGTTGGCGACGTTGGCGGCGACGCGTGGATGGGTGGGTCCGTTGACCTTGGTGGCCATCGCCAGCGCCCGGGTTTGTACCTCCAGCGCCTCCTCGAACCGGCCGGCAAACGTGAGCATGACGCCGATTCCGGTGAGGTGGAACGCTACGGTCGGATGGTCGCTACCGCGGCGCGCCTCCTCGATGACCAGGGCCCGCTCCATCGTCGTCAGGGCGGTCGTGTGGTCACCCTGCAAGAAGTGGATGCGACCGAGGCGGTAGAGCGTGTCGGCAACATTGAGGTGGTCGGCGCCGTAGGTTGCCGATAGCAGCTTCAGCGCGCGCTCATGATGCTCGGCGGCCTCGGCGTACCGTCCCATGTAGCCAAACACACCGCCTAGGTTGTTGTGGACCTTCGCGACGTTGGGGTGCTCGGGGCCCGCGGAGGCGATGTAGCGGGCCAGGACGCGTTGGTGGCTGGCCAGCGCCGCCTCGTAGTCGCCCGTGCGCACCTGGATCACCGCGATGCGATGCCAGCTCGCGCTGATCTCGCTGGCATCGTCGTCGAGCAAGCGCTCCCGCAGCGCCAGGGCCTGACGTTCGTGGGCCATGGCTTCGTCGAACCGTGCCTGGTGTCGATAGACCCCGCCCACCATCCCCAGGTAATCCGCCACGCGCAGATCCTCGGTCGCCCCCACGCGATCGAGGCTGGCCCGGTCGATTGCCGCCCATGCCAGGGCGTCTTCGTATCGGCCGAGGTGGACGCCCAACACCGAGACCATGCCTTGCACCGCGCGTTGGACGGTGTGCTCGTCGGCAGCCCCGTACGCGGTCGTAAATGCCTCATGGAGCGTGTTCTCAGCAGTCGCGTAGTCGGCGGTGCTGGACTGGGCGTCACCCAAGCGCGCGAGGGCTTCGCCCACCAAGGGCGGGTAGTGGGTGGCGCGTGCCTCGGGCAGCACAGCGGTCGCGATGGTGAGTGACTCGCGGTACTTCCCCGCGTTGGACAACGCCATGGAATCGGCCAAGCGAGCGCGTAGCGCAGCGACGGTCTCACGCTGCTCGGGGCTGGGCGGGGCGACGGTCGCGGCGAGGAATGCCGGGTCGTCGCACTCCGCGATCGAGGGGAGTGCGTCCGTGGCCGCGACCGCCTCGCGTGCGGCCACGAGGTCCGCATCCGCCAAGACGTCGCTCAACGCTCGGAGCGCGCTGCGACGCCGGGCCAGGCACTGCATGCGTGTGTCCAACAGCTCAGGGGACTGCTGCTGCTGCACGTGCGTCGCCCGGCACGCGTTCACGCGGCCCGTCATCCACCGCGCCGCGTAGGCGTCGAGGGCCGCGATGACTTCGTCGGCAGTGGCGGCTCCGAAATTTGCTCCCGCGGCCACCAGACCCGCGCGCACGGCCGCGCGGCGGTCTGGGTCCCACGCGCCGATCAAGGCCTCGGGGGTGTCGTACGCGGGGCCCGAGCACGGCGCGTTGATGGGCGCGGGACCGACGGACGGGCTGCCGCCCCACACCGAGCCGACCCAAACCGCTCCCGCGACGACGCCCACCAGGCCGGTCGCGCCCGCCCAGCGAAGGCGCCGCGTCGCGGGGTCCTTGGCGAGGGCACCCAGCAACGCCTGCATGGTTTCAAAGCGGGCCTCGGGCTCGCGCTGCAGCCCGCGGCATACAACCTGATTCAGCCACGCGGGCACCTCCGCGCCAGGGGGCAGGGGCCGTATCTCGCCGGAGCCGACGGCATCGGCGAGCGCGAGGACCGTCTCACCCGCAAAAGGGCGCACGCCATACAGCGCTTCGAATAGCGCCACGCAAAACGAGAACTGATCAGTCCGTGCGTCGATCGCTTCTCCGGAAAACTGCTCCGGAGCCATGTACGCGGGGGTGCCGACGAGTGCACCCGTTGCGGTGGGCGTCGCGGCGGCCAGCGGACTGTCGTCGGGGCTTGTGGGTGTCGTGATGTCGGCGCGGGCCAATCCAAAGTCGAGCACGCGCACGCGCCCATCTCGACCGAGCATGACATTGCCGGGCTTGAAGTCACGATGGACCAGGCCCACGGCATGCGCCGCGGCGAGCCCTTGGGCGGCTGCGGTGTACATCGACAGGACGGCCCGCCAACCGCGTGCTTGCCCCGCGGACCACTCCGCCAGCGTCTCGCCGTCGATGTACTCCATCGCGACAAATACGCCCGCCGCATCGTGCCCGACCTCGTACACAGCCACCACGTTGGGGTGCGAGAGCTTCGCGAGCGCCTGCGCTTCTTTGCGAATGGTCGCTTGTGCGCGGGCGTCGTCCCGATGGGTCGGCAGCACTTTGATCGCCACCTTGCGGTCCAGCTCGTGGTCGTACGCCGCATACACGACGCCCATACCCCCCGCGCCGACGTGCGAGAGGACGGAGAACCGGCCGATTTGAGACCCGAGACGCGTGTCGGTGTTTCGAGCGGCGTCGTCAGCGGGAGCGGCGTCTCCCAGGGGGGCCATCGTGACCGAGTGCTGCCCGAGGCCAATGGCTCGGAGCAGAGCGCTCTGCTCGCGTTCGACCTCGTCCACGCGGCGCCAGTGTACCCCCGCGCGGCGGCTGGGCAGGCGTCTCAACTGCAGCTATCGAACTCGCAGCTGTTCTCGTAGTAGTTGCACGACAACTCGCTCGAGAAGCAGCCGTTGCAAGAGGTCGGCAAACACTTGTCGCCCTCGGTCGTCGTCAGGCAGGACTCGCCCGCCGAGCAGTCGGCGTTGCTCGAGCAATAATTGGTGCACGTCGGGCTCGTGTTGCCGCCGTCGCCGCTGTCGTCGTTCCCGCTGTCGTCGTTTCCATTATCGTCGCCTCCGCCCGGCAGCCCGCCGCCGCCGCAGCCGCCCGAGAACGTCCCGCCCAGACTGGCGCAGGTGCCTTCGAGGTTGAGTCCCTGGGAGCAGGCCTCGTCGTACCAGACGACCTCGATAGGCACGCTCTCCCCCGTGGTCTCCAGGTGGCCCATCGCCCCCGTGCACTCGGCGACAGCTCCGCTGCGCGAGCACATGCCCGGCAGGTACTCCCCCTCATCGCCGTCATGCGTGGCGGCACAACTCTCCGCGAAGTCGTTCTCGGCCCCCGCGCTGGCGCCGCCAAAATCCATGGCCACGCAGGACTCACCGTAGACCGACGGGCAGGCGCCCCATTGGGATCCGCCGCCGCCCCCCCCGTTGCCGCCACCATCGCCGTCGTCGTAGCCGCCATCGTCGTAGCCACCGCCGTCGTCGTAGCCGCCGTCGTCGTAGCCGCCGTCATCGCAGTCTTCGTGGCTGGACTCGCACGCAAACGTTGTACCGATGGCAAGCAAGAGGGGGACAAGGAGGCTGCTGAATCCGAGGCGTTGGGTCATGAGGATTTCGCTTTCATGGGGTGGGTGCGCGTCGGCTGGGTCTTGATCGGACTGCCCAGACTTTTCCTTCCGCCTTTCGCTATGGTTGCGGGGCGTGGGTGAGGGCGGTGACGGTGGCGGTGAGGGTGGCGATTTTGCGCTGCTTGCGGCCTGGCGCGACGGCGATCGAAACGCTGGGCAGGAGCTGGCTCGTCGCCACTACAAGGCGGTGCGCCGCTTCATCACGGGCAAGCTTGGCGAAGAGGCCGCACGCGATATCGCGCAAAAGACGTTTCTGACGCTCTGCGAAAAACGCGACGATTTCGGCGGGCGGTCGGCGTTTCGGACCTACTTGTTTGGGATCGCGCGCTTCAAGGTGATCGAGCACCTCCGTCGGGACCGCGGGCTCGGCGGTGCGTTCGATCCGCTCACCGACAGCTGGTGCGACCCCAACCTCGAGGCGACGCTCTCTTCGCTGTTGGGGCGCGGGGACCACGAGCGCATCGTGGTGCAGGCGCTGCGCAGCCTGTCGCTGGACGACCAGTTCTTGCTGGAGCTCAAGGCGGTCGAGGGCATGAAGAACCGCGAAATCGCCGAGGTGCTCTGCACCACGACAGGAGCGGTCGGAGGCAAGCTCGTCCGCGCGCGGGAGCGCCTCGCAAAGATTGTGGGCACGCTTACCGCGGATCCCATCCTGAGGACGGCAACCGACCGACGTCTCGACGACTGGGTGGCGTCCGTGTGTGAGCAGATGGCGGCCGGACAAGCGGGCTAAGGCCACCGAGCGATGAGCCAGACGGCGCCGCGTCTTGGCCTGTATCCTTGCGGGGTGCTGTCGGCCGTTGAACGATTGAAGCGTGTGCTGCTCGGTGGCGTGCTGGGCGTGGTTGCGAGCTGCCACGGCGGCGGCGATGTCGGGCATCACGGCGATCTGGTCGGCGGTGCGTGCGGGCACGACCGCGACTGCGTGGAGCGCTGCGAGAAGGGCGGGAAGTTCCCCGACGGAACATGCACCGTGCGGTGCGACGACGACAGCCAGTGTCCCGACGGCACGGCGTGCATCGACGAAGCGGGCGGGGTTTGCTTGTTGCGTTGTGGCGGAGACTCGGACTGTCGGAGTCGCTACCGCTGCAAGGACAAAAAGCGTGAGGGGCACGGCGGAAAGCGGGACGTCTGCATCGACTGATCGCGGGGCGCGGACTCGGCGCTCGGTCGTGCCGCCAAGAAAAGGCCGGGCCGTGTGCGCCTCGGCGCGTGGGCGAGGCCGTGATCGCGAAACGCTCACGCGTGGGCGGGTTCTCACGCGGTTGACGTCTCCCGGCGGCGGCGCAGATCGCCTCCAAAAATAAAAAAGCGAGACTGCCCCTACGACCACGTTTAGGGGCAAATAGAGCCCGCGCTGGCGGTGGCGTTGGCAGACGGCCGACCCCTATACTGCCCGATTCACTCCGTGAAACCACGGCACAGGGACGGACGGATGGCCAACCGTATCGAGATCCGCGAAGCACTCACCTTCGACGACGTATTGCTGCAACCCGGCGCGTCCGACGTGCTGCCCACCGAGGTGAGCGTCGCGTCCAAGCTGACCCGGGGCATCGAGTTGCGCACCCCGCTGCTGTCGGCGGCGATGGACACCGTGACCGAGGCCGACACCTCGATTGCGATGGCCCGTCTGGGTGGCATCGGCATCCTGCACAAGAACATGGACATCGAGCGGCAAGCCCATGAGGTTCGCCGCGTCAAGAAGTGCGAGTCGGGCATGGTCATCGACCCGCTGACGATTGCGCCTCGCGCCACCTTGCGCAGCGCGCTGGATCTCATGCGGGACCATGGCTTCTCGGGGCTGCCCGTCGTCGACGATGGCCGACTGGTCGGCATCTTGACGTCCCGCGACGTTCGCTTCGAGACGCGCTTGGACAAGTGCGTCGCCGACGTCATGACCAAGGAGACGATCACAGTCAGCGAGGGGACGACGGTCGCCGAGGCCAAACGCGTGCTGCACAAGCACCGCATCGAGAAACTGCTCGTCGTGTCGGGCACCGGGTCGCTCTTGGGCCTGATCACGGTCAAGGACATTCTCAAGGCGGACTCCAACCCCAACTCGCTCAAGGACGAGCTGGGTCGTCTGCGGGTCGGCGCGGCTGTCGGCACCGCGCCCGACACCATGGACAGAGTCGCAGCGCTCGTTGAGCAAGGCGTCGACGTCGTGGTGATCGACACCGCGCACGGCCATCACATCAACGTGCGCAACACCGTGGCGGCGGTCCGCAAGGCCTACCCGGATCTGCAGCTCATTGCGGGGAATATCGCGACGCCGGAGGCCTTCCAGGCCCTGGTGGATGTCGGCGCCGACGGGGTGAAGCTGGGCATTGGCCCGGGCTCTATCTGCACGACGCGGATCGTGGCCGGCGTCGGGGTCCCGCAGGTCTCGGCGATCCTCGACTGCGCCGAGGTGGCGCGCAAAACGGGCGTTCCGCTGATAGCAGACGGCGGCATCAAGTACTCCGGCGACATCGTCAAGGCGATGGCGGCGGGGGCCAACTGTGTGATGATCGGATCGCTGCTGGCCGGCACCGATGAGGCTCCGGGCGAGCTCGTCCTGTTCCAGGGCCGCTCGTACAAGGTCTATCGCGGCATGGGGTCCATTGGGGCCATGCGCGCGGGCAGCAAAGACCGCTACTTTCAGACGTCGACCGACAACCGCAAGCTCGTGCCCGAGGGCATTGAGGGGCGGGTGCCGTATCGCGGCCCCATCGCCGACACCGTGCACCAGCTGCTCGGTGGTCTGCGGGCGGGCATGGGCTATGTCGGTGCGCCCGACATCAGCCAGCTGTGGGAGCGGGCGGTGTTCCGTCGCATCTCCGCTGCCGGGCTGCGCGAGAGCCACGTCCACGATGTGATCATCACCAAGGAAGCGCCAAACTACCGTGTCGAATGAGCATCAACGTCTCGTTGTCGTCGACTTTGGATCTCAGGTAACCCAGCTCATCGCGCGACGGATCCGTGAGCTCGGGGTCTACGCCGAGATCATCCCGTGCGACGCTCCGATCGCCAAGATCCGCGAGCGCAATCCGACGGGGATCATCCTGTCGGGTGGTCCGTCGTCCATCTACGACGAGTACTCGCCCAAGCCCAACCCGGAGCTGCTGCAGCTGGGCGTGCCCGTGCTGGGTATCTGCTACGGCCTGTACGTCATCGTCGACGCCCTGGGCGGCAAGGTGACGTCCGCCGACAGCCGTGAGTACGGCGCGGCAGAGATTACGGTCGACGTCGCCGACGGCCCGACCGCGGTGTTCGATGTGGGGACCCCCGAGCCCGTGTGGATGTCGCACGGCGACAAGGTGGAGTCGCTGCCGGACGGCTTCTCGACGTTGGCGCATTCAGACAACTGTCCCCACGCGGCGATCCACGATCCAAAGCGGCGCATCTGGGGCGTGCAGTTCCACCCCGAAGTGACGCACACGCCCCGCGGCTCCGCGTTGCTCGAGGCGTTTGTCGATCTGTGCGGCTTTCAGCGCGATTGGTCCATGACCGCGTTTGTCGACGAGGCCATCGCCGCCATCCGAAGCAAGGTGGGCGACTCAGGCCACGTGCTGTGCGGGCTCTCGGGCGGCGTCGATTCCTCGGTGGCTGCGATGTTGGTGGAGCGCGCCGTGGGCGACCGCTTGCACTGTGTCTTTGTCGACAACGGCCTGTTGCGCAAGAACGAGCGGGCCGAGGTTGAAGCGATGTTCGAAGGCCGACTCGCCAACCCGCTGGTCGTCGCTGACTCCGAGGCCGCGTTCTTGGAGCAGCTGGCTGGGATTACCGATCCCGAGATCAAGCGCAAACGGATCGGCGCGACGTTCATCGACGTGTTCGACGACAAGGCCAAGGGCATCGGCGGCGCCGACTTCCTCGTCCAGGGAACGCTGTACCCCGACGTCATCGAGAGCGTGTCGTTCAAGGGTCCGTCGGCGACGATCAAAACACACCACAATGTCGGCGGCCTGCCCGAGCACATGAAGATGGCGGTCGTCGAGCCGCTGCGCGAGCTGTTCAAAGACGAAGTCCGCCGATTGGGCCTCGCGTTGGGCATGCCCGAGCACATGGTCTGGCGCCACCCGTTCCCGGGCCCTGGCCTGGCCGTGCGTGTGCTGGGCGAGGTGACCAAGGAGCGCTGTGACCTGCTCCGGGAGGCGGACGCTGTCATCATCGAGGAGATTCGCGAGGCGGGGCTGTATCGCGAGCTGTGGCAGGTGTTTGGCGTGCTGCTGCCCGTGCGCAGCGTGGGCGTGATGGGCGACAGCCGCACCTACGAGAACGCGCTGGCCGTGCGTGCCGTGGAGAGCACAGATGCCATGACCGCGGACTGGGCCAAGATCCCGTACGACGTGCTCGGACGCATCAGCAACCGGATCATCAACGAGGTCCGGGGGATCAACCGCGTCTGCTACGACATCTCGAGCAAGCCGCCCGCCACAATCGAGTGGGAGTAGCGACCGCCCGTGGCGCGCGTACGGCATGACGAAGGCCCGACCGAGCGCTCCCCGTCCGACCCGCTCGGCGGGGCGGCGGGGTCCGAAGACCGTGAGGATGACGCGCCCGGGATCCGGCCGCAGATGCTCGCGGAGTACATCGGGCAGACCGCTCTGAAGCGCAAACTCGGGGTTTTTGTGCAGGCCGCCCGCGAGCGGGGCGAAGCGCTGGACCACACGTTGCTGCACGGCCCGCCCGGCTTGGGCAAGACGACGATGGCCCACATCTTGGCCAACGAGATGGGCGTGCAGTGCCATGTGACCTCGGGTCCGGCGGTGGAGCACAAGGGCGTGTTGGCCGGGCATCTGACGGCACTCGGCGAGGGCGACGTGCTCTTCATCGACGAGATCCATCGCCTGACACCGACCGTCGAGGAGAGCCTGTACTCCGCCATGGAGGACGGCCGCATCGACCTGCCGGTCGGCGAGGGAGCACGGGCCCGCACGATGCCGTTTGCGCTGGCGCCGTTTACCCTGATCGGCGCCACGACCCGCACGGCGCTGCTGTCGGCGCCCTTGCGAGAGCGCTTTCAGATCGTCGAGGGGATCGAGTTTTACTCCGACAAAGAGCTGGCGATGATCGTGAGTCGGACGAGCTCGTTGCTGGGCATGCCGGCCACCGACGGCGGCGCACAGGAGATAGGACACCGCAGCCGAGGCACGCCGCGCATCGCCAACCGGCTCACGCGCCGCGTTCGCGATTTTGCGCAGGTTCAAGCGTGCACGGAGATCGATGCCGAGACCGCGGCCGCGGCGCTGCGCGAGCTGGGGATCGACAACGAGGGGCTCGACAGCCTGGACCGTCGGATCTTGGTGGCCATCGTCGACGCGTTCGCGGGAGGGCCGGTCGGCATCGAGGCCATCGCGGCCACGCTCTCGGAGCCTCGCGACACGCTCGAGGATGTGTATGAGCCGTTCCTGCTCCAACGCGGCTTCCTCGTGCGCACGCCGCGAGGACGCCAGGTCACGCGGCGCGCCCTCGCGCACCTGGGCCGCACGCCGAAAGGCAAACCTGCGGGGCCGGGCGGAGCGGGGCAGGGCGAGCTGGACCTTTAGCGGCATCGGCGACGCGGCGGTCGTGTGCTACTACCCGGCTCATGGCTTTTGCGCAGAACATCGCGGGGACGACGGGGACGAAGAGCTACGGGCTGTTGTGGAGCCTTGCCTGCGGGGTTGCGATCACGCTCGGCGCTGCGTGCGGCGGCGACGATAGTGGTGACGGCGCCGCGCAAGACAGCGGCGATACCAACGGGGCGACCGCGGGCGATGACGGCGACGACGGCGGCCCCGCGGACGGCGGCCCGGGCGGCGACGCGACCGATACAAATCCGGGAACGATGGACGACGCGTCCGACGCCACCAGCGACGGTGACACGACGGACGGCACCGACGACACCGCCGACGACACCAGCGACGACACGACGGGCGTCGATCCCGACCAAGACCCACTGGAGGGGATGGGCGAGCTCGAGGAGGTCGCGTCCGGCTACATCTACACCGAGGGTCCGCTGTGGAGCGCGCAGGGGGGCCACCTGACGTTCACCGACATCACGGGCGACAGCATCTACCGCTACACGCCGGGCGAAGGCACGGTTGTGTTTCGTGGGCCGACCGACCCGCCCACGTTCCCCAACGGGGCGGCCTGGGACCTCGACGGCTCGCTCCTCATCACCGAGCACGTGCCGCAGCGAATCACGCGCGGCGACGATGGGCAGGAGGTCGTCGTCGACAACTACATGGGCAGCGTTCTCAACGCTCCCAACGATCTCGTTGTGCACTCCAACGGCGGCATCTACTTCAGTGATCCTGCGCTGGCGACCATGCCTCAGTTCGGCGGTGTGACGACCGAGCTCGGGTTCCAGGGCGTCTATCGCATTGCCCCCGGCGGCGGGCTGGAGCTGCTTTGGGATGAGTTCCCGATTCCCAATGGCGTGGCATTGTCCCCCGACGAGAGCACGCTGTACGTGACGGACACGTCCAACGCGGCCGCGTACGCGTTCGCGCTCGACGGCGACGGGGTGCCCACGGGCGCGCCTACGCAGATCTACGACGGGATCCCGGTCGCGGATGGGATGTGCGTGGATGTCAACGGCAACCTGTACTTCACGTCGGAGATTGGCATCGCTGTGACCCAGCCAGACGGCACGCCGTGGGGCGTCATCCAGTTCCCCGCGCGCCCGGCCAACTGTACGTTCGGGGGTGACGATCTGCGCACGATGTACATCACCGTCCAAGACACGGTGTACAGCCTGGAACTGGCGGTCCCAGGACTCCCGCCGACCGGCTAGCGCAGCCGGCAGCGTTTGACATCCAGCGGGGTCCATACGGCCTTGCGGCGGCAGCCTTGCAACGCAAGGGCTGAGCATGCGACTTTCCCCCACGATGGCAGTCTCTGACGAATTGCGGGCCAGTTTCACGGCCTGGTGCCGGGATGAGCTCTTCACGCCGGACGTGCGCGAAGCAACCCGGTTGGTCAATCGGTACTGCGACTTGCAGTTGTCGGCTGTCTATCGCGACCTGGGGTTGGCCAAGCTGCTCGAAACCCCCAAGCGCGCCGACGAACTGCCCGCTGAGCTGGGCTTCGTCGATTCGGCCAGCATCACGCTCCGCGACGCGCTGCGTCGTCTTGGCGAGCGGGTGGGGGCCGTCGACGTCCAGGGCCCGCCGCTGTCGGCGACCTACCAGCACGTCAAGGATCCCGACGACCCCGCCGAAGAACTGGCGGACATCCGCAGCGCCATCGGCAAGCTGGGCGAGGACTACACCGCGGCGACCGACTTTATCGACTTTGGGCGTGACAGCTTCGTCAAGTCGCTCAAGGACGACCCCGACTACATGGACAAGCTCCTGTCGGGTCGCATGAGCGACTTTGCTGAGCTGTGGCACCGCGCGACCAATGCCGATCCGCTCCAGGACCTGCACGGGGCCATGGGCGCCCGGGTCATCGATGGCCTGCTCGACAAGGGCTCGATCATCGAGATCGGCGGCGGCACGGGCAATGGCGCCCGCCACCTGTTTTCGCATCTTGCGGCCGAGGACAAGCTCGACAAGGTCGAGGAGTTCATCTTCACCGATATCTCCATGCGCTTCGTGCTGGCTTCCAAGCACGAGTTCGGCAAGAAGTACCCGAACGTCAACTGGGGCTGGAAGTTCTTCGACCTCAACAAAGAGTTCGAGGCGCAAAAGGTCCCCAACGAGAGCGTCGACTTGGTCTACGCCGTCAACGCGGCGCACGTCGCCAAGGACATCGTCGGCTTCCTCAAGGGCTGCCACGGCGCCCTCAAGCCGGGTGGGCACGTCGTGTTCGCCGAGCGCATTCGTATCAACCAGTACGAGATGGCGCCGCGCGAGTTCACGCTCAACCTGTCGATCTACCACCGCTCCGCGCCCGAGAAGGCCGACTACCGCCCCATGCACTGCTACCTGGCGCCGGACAACTGGCACGAGGTCATGAAGCTCGCAGGGTTCTCGAGCTGCGACGTGTTGCCCGACATCGAGGGCCTGTCCGGGGACTTCCCCGACCAGTACGCCGCGGTCATCGTCGGCACCAAGTAGCCGATGCGTTAGCCCGCTTGCTGGCCGACCGCGCCGCGGATCAGCGCCAGCTTGTCGGGGGCCAGTGCCTTGTACATATCGTGGGTGCCCTTGGGCTCCACGGTCACGGGGAAGCCCAGCGCAGCGTATTGCTCGCGGTCTTCGGCGCGTACGTAGACCGACCGCTTGGGCGCGACCACGGTCAGCTCGCCTTGGCCCAACTGGCCCACGACGGGCCAAAGGTCTTCGCCCATCGTGTTCCATCGGTAGCCCGCCATCGCCTCGCGATCGAACGTCCACTGCCATTGGCCAGCGGCCTCTTGGACGGTTTGCGCGGCTATCCACCGCGACAGCCCTGCGCCCACCATGATCTTTTCAAAGGGGGCGAGCAGCGCGGCTTTGGTGTCTGCCGTCGCGGGGGCGCTCAGCAGCGCCTTGATGAACGGCGCAAGCGGGGAGCGACGCTGCTGCAGGTCGCCCGCGGGCGTGTCGATGAAGGCGAGCGGTCCGAAGCGCTCGGGCGCCAGTTCGCGTGCCCGCAAGGCAACGCGCCCTCCCATCGAGTGGGCGACGACGGCGAGCTTGTCGGTGATCCCGACGGTGTCTAGCCACGCAATGAGCGCCTCGGCCACATGGGCCAGGTAGGCGTTGTGCGGGAGCGGAGGCGAGTCGCCATGACCCAGCAGGTCCGGGAGCAGGGCACGCGCCTGCGGGGCTCCCGCGGTGACAGCCTCCGCCAGGGGCAGCAGGTCGCGTCCGCGCGCGAACAAGCCGTGCAAGAACAGGATGGGGCGGCTTTGTGGGTCGCCGAGTGCTTCGTGGGCCAGCACGCGCTGATCTCTACCAGACTACCGGCCCGGCCGCGGCTGTAGTACGAGGGTGGGTATGTCCATCGACCTGTCCGATCAGGTGCATATCGTCACTGGCGCCGGCCGGGGCATTGGTCTGCAGACCGCACAGATGATCGCCAAAGCGGGTGGGGTGCCCATCCTGATAGCGCGCCACTGTGAAGAGATCGATGCGGAGGCCGAGACCCTCCGCGGCGAGGGCCTCAAGGCTGAGGCGGTCGTGGCGGACGTCACCGACCCGGACGCCGTCAAAGCGATGGTCAAGCACGTGCGCGGCAGCTACGGCCGCATTGACGGGCTCATCAACAACGCGGCCACCAACCATGTGGCCAACCTGTTGATGTCCAAGGAGGCCGAGTGGCACAAGATCTTCGACCTCAACGTGTTTGCCGTCATCCGGCTGACGCAGCTGTGCATCAAGCCGATGGTGGCGGCCAAGTACGGCCGTATCGTCAACCTCTCGTCGGCCGCCGCAAAGGTCGGGGCGCCATACAACTCCGTGTACTCCGCATCCAAGGCCGCGGTCGACGGCTTTACGCGCTCGCTCGCGCTCGAGGTCGCCAAGCTGGGGATCACCGTCAACTGCGTGTCGCCGTCCTACGTCGACACCAAGCTGCTGCGCTTGGGCATGGAAATCCGCGGCAAGATGGTCGGCAAGGACACCGAGGCGTACATCGAGGGCGTTGCCGAATCCAACCCGCAGCGACGGCTGCTGCAGCCGCGTGAAATCGCTTCGACGATCGTGCACCTGCTGGGCAGCGACGCGCGCGGCGTGACGGGCCAGTCGTGGAACGTGTGCGGCGGCGTCGCGATGGGGATGTAGCCGATGTCGCTTGTCTTGGACTGCCAGACGCCCCTTCGTGCGGCGCACACCACCGCGCCCGACGGCTACCGCCTCACCTACCGTACCTGGCGGCCCGAGGGCCCCACGCGAGGGACGGTGGTGCTGCTCAACGGGATCATGAGTCACTCCGCATGGTTCTTCCCTTTGGTGGATGCGTTGGTCGCGGGCGGCCTGGCTGTCGTCGGGGCCGACCGTCGAGGCTCAGGGCTCAACGACGAGGCGCGCGGCGACGCCCCCTCGGCCAAGGCCGTCATCGACGACGCGCTCGCTGTGATCGATGCGCAGGCTCCCAGCGGACCGCTGTACCTCGTCGGGTGGTGTTGGGGCTCTGTGCTGGCGCTGAACCTCGTGCGCGCGCTGGGCGACAGACTCACCGGGTTTGTGATGGTCGCGCCCGGCCTGTTTCCCAGTGAAGCGGTGCAGACGGCGTCGGTTCGCCACGAGGCCGACGCCGCCGATGCAGCGGAGTCCGACGCGGCGATCCTGACACCCATCGTCGACACGATGTTCACCTCGGGCCCCTACCTCGAGGGCTTCATTCGCTTGGATGAACGCCGCCTCATGCACATCACGCCTCGGTTCCGCGCGTTGATGAGCAAGCTGTCGATGGGTGCGCTGGCACGGCTGCGCCGACTCGCGGCCCCGCTGCTCGTCTTGCTCGCGGAGGACGACGAAGCCACCGACAACGCGGCGGTACTCCGTGCCATCGGCGTGCTCGACGAGGCTCAGGTCACCGTCCGCAAGGCGACCAGCGGGCACGCCATGCAGTTCGACGTGCCCGAGTTCGTGACGTCTCAGATCTTGGCGTTTGCCGCGGACGCTAGCCCCAAGGCTTGATCCGCACGTCCCCAGGCTGGTCTGTCCAGCCCGGTTCCTCGTTGATCCAGCGGGCGCTCTGCGAGAGCGCGCCGTCTTTGTGCGTCGAGAAGATGTTGGTCATCCACGCGTCGTCATCGCGCTCGGGGAAGTCACTGCGGTAGTGCGCGCCACGGCTCTCGGTCCGCATCGTTGCGGCCTGGGTGATGACCTCGGCGACATCGAGCAGGTTGCGGTGCTCAAACGCCAGGGCGACATCCATCGGCGTGCCGATGGCCAGGTCGTTGGCGAGGCGGTCGCGCTCGTCGTCGATGTACTGCTGCACTTGGGCGAGCGACTCCGCGTCCTTTTCGACGAGCAGCTCCTTCCACATGAAGCGCTGCAGCGCGGGCTTGAGGTCGCCCGGGGTCTTGCGCCCACCCGTCTCGTTCATCTTGCGCACGGGTGCACCGATCATGTGCTCCAGGAGCGCTGCGCCAGCGGGATCGGGTCGCTGCTTGGCCGCCTCGGCCGCGTGCTTGCCGGCCCGCCAGCCGAAGACCTGCGAGCCGCCGAGCATCGTGCCGCCAAGGCGGTCGGCCCCTTGCCAGCCCATGGTCTCGCCGATCGCGAACAGCCCGTCGACGCCCGCGTTGCCGTTTTCGCCGACCCGCACGCCACCGTTGCTCGTGTGGTGGAAGATCTGGGCCTGCACCAGGTCGCGCTTGATGTCGATTCCACACTCGAGCATGAACTTGTGGAACACCTCGGGCTGGAATCCACGCTCGCCGATCGAGAGATCGAAGAACACGCCGTCGTTGGGGGTTGCTCGGCCTGCCAGAGCCTCCCCGTGGATGGCTCGGTCGAGGTGAATCGCGCCATCACGGCAGGTCACGGGCCAGTGGATGGCCTTGAGGTCCGAGACGTCCTTGGTCGACATGCCCGCGGGCAGGTAGCGCGACAAGAAGGCCTCGCCGTTGGCATTAAACATGCGGTACGGCTCCTCCATCTCGTACAGCATCACGATGACCTGCATCGGGTGCACCGTGGCCAGACCCTGCTGCATGAACTCCATGTTGAACAGCTCGGCCCCCGCACGCAGCGCCATGGCGTAGCCATCGCCCGTGTTGCCGGGAGGGTTGAAGCTGTACTGGAACAGCTGACCGACGCCGCCCGTCGCCAGGACCACGGCGCCCGCGTGCACGGTGAACGGCTCGCCGTCGTCATGCACCCCGACCACGCCACGCACACGCCCGTCGTCGACGAGGATGTCCACGACGTTGGCTTGCTCGACGACCTCCGTCCCCGTCGCCGCGATCACGGCCTTTTGGATCTGGACGATGTTGTTGGTGCCCTTGGTCTTGTCGGACGCGGGCATCGTGGCCAGCATCTTGCTCTGGAACTGCATGCCCATGGAGCGCAGACGCTTGACGGCCCCCGAGACCTCGTCGCAGAAGATCTGGCACAGCGCAGGGTCGGCCATGCCGAGCCCGGTCTGCATCATGTCGGCGTGGACAAGCTCGGGCGGGTTGAAGAAGCCCCCCTTGGGCCCAACCGTACGGATCGTCCAAAAGTCGGCCATCGGGTTGGAGGTCGCTCCGGCGCCGCGCTTGCCCGGCTGACCGAACACGCCTTTGACCGCCATCATGGTCCGCGCCCCGCCCTCGAAGGCGCTGATGGTCGCAGCTGTTGCCGCTCCACCACCGCCCACCACAAGTACATCAGTCTCGTAGGTTTTCATCGTCGCTGCGCCCGCGAGCATACGCTCCCGGGCGGAGTTTGGCCCGTGGGCCCGCCAAGGCCGCTAAAACAGCTGCACGGGCATGGACGAGAAGCCGCGCAGCACGTTGTTGCGCATGTACACGGGCTCGCCCACCTCGATCCGCTCGACTTTTCGCGCCATCGCCTCGAGCAGTGAGGTCAACTCCAGCTTGGCCAGGTGACGGCCCAGGCAGGTGTGCACGCCGTATCCAAAGCCGAGCTGGTCGTTGTTTCGGCGGTGGATGTCGAAATCATCGGGGTTGTCGTAGTGGCGCTCGTCGTGGTTGGCGGACGCGTAGATGATCACCGCGCGTGAGCCCTCGGCAAGTGTCCGAGCCTCTGCGGTGTCGGCGGCGACCACGTAGTCGGCGTTGGCGTAGCGCGTGAACGCCCGAATGGGCGACTCGATGCGCACGACCTCGTTGACGACGCCTGGGATAAGCGTCGGGTCGGCGCGGATCTGGGCCCACTGCTTGGGGTGACGGCCCAGGTTGTGGAGCATGTGCCCGATCGAGAAGATGGCCGTGTCGAGGCTGGGGGCGATGTAGTCCTGGAGCAGCCCGGGGATGTCCTCGGGGTCGAGGATCCCATCGTCCGCGGCATCGAACAGCTGCGCCGCCCATCCGTCGGGGACGACGTCTTCGCGCTTGAGATCCGCGGTGTACTTGAACGACTCCTGCACGACCGGGATCGCCTGCCGAGCGAGCTTGTTGAGCGAGCCGAGCGTGTCGAACGTCGCCGCGGCCCACTTGAGCATGTTCTCGCGGCCGGCCTCGGGGAGGCCGACGAGATGCGAGACGATGTCCAGCGGAATGACCTGCGCGAAGTCGGCCATGCCGTCGATCTCCTGGCCCAGCACGCGATCGATGAGCGCGTCGGCGGTGGACTCGACCCGGCCGCGGAGCACCTTGATCTGCGAGGCCATGATCGGCTTCATCACCAGCCCGCGATGCAAGCGATGGCGGTCGCCGTCGCTGACCAGGGTGGCCACCTGCCGCTCGTTGTTCATGAAGCGGTTGTTCGAGACGCCCTTGCCCGAGATGAGAACGTCACTGGCCTTGAGCGCGGCCCGGACGTCGTCGTAGCGGCTAATGGCCCACATCTCGTTCTTGGGCAGCCACACGGCCGGACCCAAGTCCCGGATGGTTTTGTAGTGCGGGTAGGGGTCCGCGACGAGGCCTTCGTCGTAGAAGTCAACGTCGTAGCTGGGTGCGTCGGCAGGAGCCATGGGTGCGCGTCTTGCTGGGTTCGGGGGCCGTGGGGACCGTCTCGATCCGGTCGCCAGATTGGCGCACGCGTTGCGTCATGTCGAGCCTCGCGCAACGCGCCTGCCCACGCAAATCCTGCGGAGTCGTTTGACCGACAGACCCCGCGTGTGGGTAGATAGCGGCCGCCGTGAAGAGTCTCGCTCGCAAGGTCGTCCGTCACGCTCGCGCCTGGGCGTGGAGCCAGCTCCAACAACCCGGCCACGAAGCGATCTACGCGCGCGACGGGATGTACGGCATTGCCGCCCTGTGCCATCAGTCGTGGGACCCCACCTACATCAAAATGCTGCTGACCCGATACGGGGCCAACATGCACCCGGACTGTCAGCCCGTCGGGGGCCACATCACGCTGCATGAGTTCGGCGACGACTTCTCCAAGCTCACCGTCGGTAGCCACGCACACATTGGCAAGGAGGTCTTCTTGGACCTCACCAACGAGCTCATCATCGAGGAGAGCGTCGCCGTGGGGATGCGCGCCGTCATCCTGACCCACAAGAACATGGGACACGGCTACCCCAACAAGCCGATGGCGAAGATGTTTCCCAACATCACCAAGCCCACCATCCTGCGCCGCGGCTGCTCGATCGGTGCAGGCGCTGTGCTTTTGTGCGGGGTCGAGGTGGGTGAGGATTCGGTCATCGGCGCGGGCGTCGTGGTCGATCGCAACATCCCCGCACGGACCATCGTGCCTTGCAGCCGCCAGAAGCCGAACTTCCAGATCCCAGACCGGTTTTTCGACCGTCTGCGCGACAAGGAGTAGGCCGGAAACGGTCGGCCAGGCGTGTTTTGCGGCGCCCGCGTGACAAGGGGCACGACCGCCACAGAATGTCTTGACGACCTCACGCGCTGCACGCAAGCATCGGCCGGCGACGACAGATGTCAGAACCTCGATCAGGAAAAGCACTCATCTTGGCGACCAAGCCGTTCGAGGCCGAGTCGCCCGCCCGTTCGTGGTTCGAGCTGCTCTCGACGCTCGTCGTGTACGGCGCCTGCCTTACGGTGGCCGTGCGTGCGAACTTCGTACCGCTTCAGATCTTCGCCGCGGTCATCGCTGGGCTGACGCAGTTCCGACTGTTCTCGCTGTACCACGACCACAACCACAACGCGTTCTTGGCCAAGTCCACGTGGGGCCGTCGTCTGATGACACTCATCGGACTGCACCTGCTTGCGCCGCGCTCGGTGTGGAAAGAGACCCACGACTTCCACCACTGGAACAACGGGAAGATCGAGTGGACGGCGGTCGGGTCGTACAAGGTCCTGACGGTCGATCAGTTCCGCAAGCTGTCGCCCAAAGAGCGCTCGCAGTACCTGTGGAGCCGCAACCCGATGTACGTCGTGTTGGGCTACATCACTGTCGCCATCACCGGCTTTTGCGTGCAGGCGTACCGCCGCTCGCCCAAGCGTCACTACGCGGGGCCGCGAGCCATCGCGCTCCACGTTGCGGCCTTCGCCGCGATGACCTGGGGGTTCGGGCTCGGCGCAGGTCTACTGAGCGTGGTGGTGCCTTCGTTTGTCGGGCACTGGCTGTCGGCCTACTTGTTCTACGTGCAGCACAACTTCCCCGAGACGCATTTTTATAAGCGCGGCACCTGGGAGTACACGGCCGCGGCGGTCGAGGGGTCGAGCTACTTGGTCATGGGCCCGCTCATGAACTGGTTCACGGCCAACATCGGCTACCACCATGTGCACCACCTCAACGCCAAGATCCCGTCGTACCGGCTTCCCGAGGCGATGGCTGCCATCCCCGAGATGCGCAACCCGCATCGCACAACGATGAAGTGGTCCGATATGGCAGCGTGCTTCCGGCTCAAGGTCTGGGACCCGGAGTCGCAGACGATGCAGCCCGCGCCCACCATCGACTAGCGAACGCGTGTGAGCCGGGGGCGGGGCAGGGCGTCGGAGTTGCCTTGTGTGGCGCTCGGCGGCCGTGCCATCATCGCCGCGTGACGAAGGCTGAGTTCATCAAGGAGTTGGCGGGCGTGCTTATGGTGGAGCCCGACACCCTCAAGCCCGATGTTGATCTGACGACGATCGAGGCATGGGATTCGACGGCCGTCATCAACCTCATCGTGTTGCTCGACGAGCAGGGCGTGCAGGTCGACGAAGAGAAGATCCCAGAGTGCAAGACCGTCCAAGACGTTCTCGATCTGGCCGGCGACACACTCAAGGGCTAGGCGCCGATGCGAATCGCAGGAATATCGGCCTGCGTGCCGAAGAACACGGTGTCGACCACGGCGGCATACGAGGCCTTCGGTGAGTTCGATGTAGATCGCATCATCGGCAACACAGGCGTCAAAGAGAAGCGTGAGGCC
>Ga0316189_10001844_pt1 | contig 20974 bp, 16 predicted proteins | sample LowCovwburrow_MG_FD_204930 | JGI IMG/M metagenome (GOLD analysis project Ga0316189, IMG submission 204930) | Coastal sediment microbial communities from Maine, United States - Lowes Cove worm burrow | ecosystem: Environmental > Aquatic > Marine > Coastal > Sediment | place: USA: Maine... | reverse complement strand
TAGGCATTGACCTAGGAACAACAAACTCTTGTGTCGCCATCATGGATGGCTCTCAGCCAAAAGTTATTGAAAACTCTGAAGGGGCGCGCACAACCCCATCAATCGTAGGGTTTACGGATGACGAGCGCCTTGTCGGTCAATCCGCAAAACGCCAAGCTGTAACAAATCCGGAAAATACACTGTACGCAGTGAAGCGCCTGATTGGACGCCGTAAAGATGATAAGTCTTTGGCAAAAGATTTGAAACATCTGCCATATAAAGTAATTGATAATGGTAGCGGTGATGCTTGGGTTGAAGTCAAGGGTGAGAAATACTCGCCATCACAAATTTCTGCTTTCATTTTACAAAAAATGAAAGAAACCGCCGAAGATTACTTGGGCGAAAGCGTAACAGAGGCTGTTATCACGGTTCCTGCCTACTTTAACGATGCCCAGCGGCAGGCAACCAAGGATGCAGGCAAAATTGCTGGCCTTGATGTTTTGCGCATCATTAACGAGCCAACGGCGGCAGCTTTGGCTTATGGTCTGGATAAAGAAGGCACCAAAACGATTGCGGTTTATGACCTTGGCGGCGGTACGTTTGACGTATCCATTCTGGAGATCGACGACGGTCTGTTTGAAGTGAAATCAACCAACGGTGACACAATGCTGGGCGGTGAAGATTTCGACATTCGTATTGTCGAATATTTGGCCGAAGAGTTCAAAAAAGACACTGGCGTTGACCTGATGAAAGATAAAATGGCATTGCAGCGCTTGAAAGAAGCTGCTGAAAAAGCCAAAATTGAACTGTCATCTTCATCCCAAACCGAAATCAACCAACCGTTTATCTCTATGGACCCAAAAGGCGGCCAGCCTTTGCACCTTGTGTTAAAGCTGACACGGGCGAAACTGGAAAGCTTGGTTGGAGATCTGATCAAACGGTCAATGAAGCCTTGTGAATCCGCGCTAAAAGATGCCGGAATTTCCAAAACTGAAATTGACGAAGTGATCTTGGTCGGCGGCATGACGCGCATGCCGAAAGTTATGGAAGAAGTGTCTAAATTCTTCGGGAAAGAGCCAAACAAAGGTGTAAACCCCGACGAAGTTGTAGCTATGGGCGCCGCTATTCAGGCAGGCGTTCTGCAAGGTGACGTCAAGGATGTCGTGCTTTTGGATGTGACACCATTGTCACTGGGTATCGAAACTTTGGGCGGTGTATTCACACGCCTTATTGACCGCAACACAACGATCCCGACAAAGAAATCGCAAATTTTCTCAACTGCGGAAGATAACCAAAACGCTGTAACCATTCGTGTATTCCAAGGTGAACGTGAAATGGCGATGGACAATAAAGTTCTGGGCCAATTTAATCTGGAAGATATTCCGCCAGCACCGCGCGGGCTACCGCAAATCGAAGTAACTTTCGACATTGACGCCAATGGTATCGTTTCTGTGTCCGCAAAAGACAAAGGCACAAACAAAGAGCAGGCCATTACAATTCAGGCATCTGGCGGCCTGTCTGATGACGACATTGAAAATATGGTCAAAGAAGCCGAAGAAAATGCCGAAGCAGATAAAGAACGTAAGGAATTGGTTGAAGCGAAAAACAGCGCGGAAAGCCTAATCCACAGCACTGAAAAAGCTGTTGAAGAGCATGGTGACAAGGTTGATCCCTCTACGGTTGAAGTGATCGAACTGGCCATCAAGGTTCTGAACGAGGCTCTGGAAACCGAGGATGCCGGCAAAATCCAGGCGCGTAGCCAAGATTTAACGGAAGCCTCCATGAAGCTGGGCGAAGCCATTTATAAGGCCAGCCAAGATGCAGCAGAAGCCGAGGCACCAGAAGGTTTCGGTGAAACAGACGAGGGGCCGCGCGGTGTTGACGAAGACATCGTTGATGCTGACTTTGAAGATCTTGGTAAGGACGATCGGTAACTCGATTTTTCTGACTTTCGCAATAAGCTGGCCTCACAAGGGTCAGCTTATTGCGATTAGGAGGCATTATGTCTAAACGTGATTACTATGATCAACTGGGTCTTTCCAAAGGCGCGTCTGCTGCTGAGATCAAAAAAGCTTTTCGCAAAAAAGCGATGGAGTTGCATCCTGACCGCAACAAAGGCGATGATACCGCTGAAGCAAAATTCAAAGACGTGAATGAAGCTTATGACGTCCTAAAGGACGCCGATAAAAAAGCTGCGTATGATCGCTATGGTCATGCGGCATTTGAAGGTGGCATGGGCGGCGGTGGCAGGCAAGGCGGCTTTGGTGGCCAAGGCGGCCCAGATTTTGGATCTGCATTTTCTGACGTCTTCGACGATTTATTTGGCGACTTTGCTGGGCGTGGTGGCGGTCAACGCCCAGCGCGCGGGTCTGATTTACGCTATAACCTTTCGGTTACGCTTGAAGAGGCCTTTTTAGGCAAACACGAAACCATCAGCGTCAGCACTTCAGTAAACTGTGACAGCTGTTCGGGAACCGGTGCTGAAGGCGGGTCTGAACCTTCATCCTGCCCCACGTGCTCAGGCATGGGTAAGGTGCGCGCACAGCAAGGTTTCTTTACAGTTGAACGCACATGTCCCACTTGTAACGGACGCGGCAACATTATCACCAACCCTTGCAAATCTTGCTCAGGCTCTGGGCATCAGCAACGCGAGCGCTCCTTAAGTGTGAATATTCCAGCTGGCGTTGAAACAGGGACCCGCATCCGTTTAGCCGGCGAAGGCGAAGCGGGCGCGCGCGGCGGCCCAACAGGTGATTTATACATCTTTATAGAAGTTAAAGATCATGCCATTTTTGAACGCGACGGCCCGAATATTTTTTGTCATGTTCCAGTTGCCATGACCGAGGCCGCATTGGGTGGTGAGATAGAAGTACCGACCATCGATGGCGGCAAAAGTCGTGTGAAAGTTCCGGCTGGATCCCAATCCGGAACGCAAATGCGCCTTAAAGGCAAGGGCATGCCTGGCTTGCGCAGCAGCGCCAAGGGGGATTTGTTTCTGGAAATCGGAGTTGAAACGCCTGTAAACCTATCGGCAAAACAAAAAGAGCTTCTGAAAGAATTCGCAACCTTGGGCAAAGATAATAGTCCAAAAAGCCAAAACTTTTTCGGTAAGGTCAAAGGCTTTTGGGAAGGTATAAAGAGTTAACGAACCTTCAACCTTTGCGTATCACAAGACGCCATAACGGCCATATTCAGAATATCGTTTGTTGATGACGATACTGAACACAGCTGAATTGGCTTTTCAATACCAGACATAATCGGACCAATAACCGTTGCATTGCCTAACTCCTGCATCATTTTTACTGAAATTGATGCAGAGTGGCGCGCCGGCATGACCAAAATATTGGCAGGCCCTGTTAAACGACTAAATGGGTAGTTTTCCTGTGTTTTTGTGTTCAGCGCAACATCAACAGTCATCTCGCCCTCGTATTCAAAATCGACACCGCGTTCGTCCAAAACTTCGGTTGCAAGTTTCATTTTTACAGCCCGCTCAGACGGTGGATATCCAAAGTTTGAAAAGCTGACAAATGCAACGCGTGGCTCCAGCCCCATATTGCGGGCAACCTTTGCTGCGTGTTCTGCAATATCTGCCAAATCATTTTCATCTGGCCATTCATTTACCAATGTATCGGCAACCAGAACCAGGCGGCCCTTGCTAAGCACAGCATTCACCCCAACGACTCCGTCACCTGGGGCCACATCATAAACATGATTCAACAAACGCATAACGTGGGCGGATTTTTTCGTCGCGCCCGTCACCATTGCATCAACATGACCGTGCTGTACCATTAGCGCTGCAAAAACATGGCGATCACGCGATGCCAGTTTATGCACATCCATCATATCATAACCTTTGCGCTGCAAACGATTATATAAAAACTCTTTATATGTTTCTAGATGCTCTGAAATACGGGCGTTTATAACTTCAATCTCATCAAAGGCTTCGGCCATTCCGGCCTCTTCAAGCTTTTGCCTCACATCATCCACACGACCAACGACAACCGCCTGACCCAAACCAGATCTTGTATATTCAACGGCTGCGCGCAAAACTTTGGGGTCGTGGCCTTCGGCAAACAATATGCGCGCCTGAATGCTTCGCGCACGTACAAACATCGCTTGCAGAATGGAGGCCACGGGATCAAGCCGCGATCTTAGATCAAACTCATAAGCATCCATATCAATAATCGGACGTCGTGCAACACCCGTATCCATACCAGCCTTGGCAACGGCAGGCGGAATAATATGTATCAAACGCGGATCAAACGGAGTTGGAATAATGTATTCTGGACCAAACGATAGCTTTTTACCATAAGCCAAAGCTACCTCATCCGGAACCTCTTCTTCCGCAAGGTTGGCCAAAGCATGTGCGCAAGCGATTTTCATTTCTTCGTTGATTGATCGCGCGTGAATGTCCAGCGCACCACGAAATAAATATGGAAAGCAAAGTACGTTGTTCACCTGATTTGGGTAATCCGAACGTCCCGTTGCAACAATTGCATCAGGGCGTATTTCATGGGCCTCTTCAGGTGTAATTTCTGGATCGGGGTTTGCCATTGCAAAAATCACAGGGTTTGGTGCCATGCCCTTAACCATTTCAGGGGTTACTGCGCCTTTGGCAGACACGCCCAAGAATACGTCTGCACCATCCATTGCTTCAATCAACGAGCGTTTATCCGTGACAATCGCATGGGCAGATTTCCATTGATTCATACCCTCTTTGCGACCTTGATAAATCACGCCCTTAGTATCGCAGATAATACAATTCTCGTGTTTCGCGCCCATTGCCTTGATCAGCTCTATACAGGCAATACCTGCCGCACCGGCGCCGTTTAATACAACCTTCACATCTTCGATTTTCTTATTGCTGATCTTTAGCGCGTTCAGCAGGCCTGCCGCACAAATCACGGCTGTCCCGTGCTGGTCATCGTGAAAAACCGGGATATCCATCATCTCGCGTAATTGCTGCTCGATAATAAAACATTCCGGTGCTTTGATGTCTTCCAGATTGATGCCGCCAAAACTTGGCCCCATCAATTTCACTGCATTGATAAATTCGTCTGCGTCTTCCGTGTCTAGTTCAATATCAATCGAGTTCACATCCGCGAACCGCTTAAACAAGACAGACTTGCCTTCCATAACTGGCTTGGCGGCAAGTGCGCCTAGATTTCCCATACCCAATATCGCAGTACCATTCGTGATAACTGCAACCATATTGCCCTTGGACGTATAATCATAAGCCGTTTCGGGGTTTTCAGCGATGGCATTCACAGGTGCAGCAACACCAGGTGAATAGGCCAGCGAAAGATCCCGTTGTGTCGCCATAGCTGTTGAAGGAATAATCTCAATTTTGCCTGGCTTCGGCTCCATATGATAGATTAAGGCTTCTTCGTCTGTAACTTTTTGCTTGTCTGACATCGTCTTTTCCATTTAGTTTAACGTTAAACTACTTTCCCATTCGGTCAGTTTTACGGGTTTTTTAGTCAAGTTACAAGAAACTTTCCTGTTTGCCCTTTCCCAATGAATACGCGTTGGGTATCCTTTTTAAAGCAAAACCTTGGGGGTAAGCAGTGTCTGCACCAATTAGTGCCGTAACGCCGATGATGGCACAGTTTCTGGAGATAAAGTCAGATTATCCGGATGCGTTACTATTTTATCGCATGGGTGACTTCTATGAGATGTTTTTTGATGACGCGATACAGGCATCGCAAGCATTAGACATAGCCCTGACAAAACGCGGTAAGCACCTGGGTGAAGATATTCCCATGTGCGGCGTACCACATCACGCCGCCGAAGGGTATTTCCTGACATTGATCCGCAAGGGCTTTCGTGTAGCGGTTTGTGAACAGCTGGAAAATCCGGCCGAAGCAAAAAAGCGTGGGTCAAAGTCAGTAGTAAAACGCGGTGTTGTACGTCTGGTAACTCCCGGTACATTGACGGAAGATAGCCTGCTAAATGCGCGCCAGCACAATTTCCTGTGCAGCTTTGCCAATATTCGCGGCGATTGCGCCCTTGCATGGGCGGATGTGTCTACCGGTGATTTTTATGTGCAAACCTGTTGTGCAACCAAGCTTGGACCGCTTCTTGCACGACTGACACCCAAAGAGGTTCTGATATCAGAATCATCTGACAGCAGCATTCAGGATCAAATAGAAGAGCTGGGTAGCGCTGCCACAATTTTGGCGCGATCCAGCTTTGACAGCGATCAGGCCGTAAAGCGGCTAAACGGGCTGTTCAACGTCAAAACCCTAGATGGCTTTGGTACTTTTTCACGGCCTGAGCTGTCTTGCCTTGGTGCAATTGTTGATTATCTGGACATCACTCAAAAAGGCAAACTGCCATTACTGCGCCCGCCGGTTCAGGAACAAAGTGATGCAGGCGTTCATATCGATGCCGCAACGCGGCGCAATCTGGAACTAACGCGATCTTTGTCCGGTGAAAAGTCCGGCTCCTTACTGCACGCAATTGACCGCACAGTGACAGGGGCAGGCGCGCGATTGTTAGAATTCAGATTAACCAACCCCTCAACAGACATCACTGTGATCGGCAACCGACTTGATTGCCTGACCTATTTTGAATCGCGCGCCGAAAAGCGAACCTATGCACGCGACTTATTAAAACAAGCACCAGACATCAGTCGTGCATTATCACGCATTTCACTGGAGCGTGGTGGGCCAAGGGATTTGGACGCAATTAAAAACGGACTTATTCAGGCAAATGAGTTTTTAAAGTCATTTTCAATCGAAGATCTACCACATACACTTCAACAGGTTTTCAAATCCTTACAAACAGACAGCCGCATTGTTGCAACGCTGGATGCCGCAATTCAAGACGAGCCGCCCTTGCTGACGCGCGATGGCGGATTTGTCAAAACAGGCTATCATTCCGAACTGGATGAATTGCGTGCCTTGCGCGACGATGGGCGTAAGGTTATTCTTGGGTTGCAGGCCAATTACAGTCAAAGAACAGGCATCACTGCACTTAAAATAAAGCACAATAATGTGTTGGGCTATTTTATTGAAACGCCGTCCACACACGCACAAAAAATGCTGGGTAATGATTTTTCCGACCTCTATATTCATCGCCAAACCACGGCTAATGCTGTGCGGTTTACAACAATTGAATTGTCAGAACTAGAAACCAAAATACTGAATGCAGCTGGTCGAATTTTAGAGATCGAAAAAGAGATTTTTGCAGACACGGCCCAATATGTCGTCAATAATGCGCCAGAAATCAGCGCCTGCGCAAAAGCGCTAGCTGAAATTGATGTTCACTCTGCATTTGCCGATCTTACGATTTCTGAAGGTTGGGCAAGGCCCATTTTGACGAATGGTTTAGAGTTTGAAATTAAGGGTGGTCGTCATCCCGTTGTTGAAATGGCCCTGCGAAAAGAGGCATCCGGCCACTTTGTGGCCAATGACTGCACCCTGTCGGCCGCTGAAGATAACAGTAAGCCTGTTTGGCTGCTTACCGGCCCCAATATGGCCGGTAAATCCACATTTCTACGCCAAAATGCACTAATCGCAATTCTAGCACAAATTGGCAGCCATGTGCCTGCAGATTCTGCAACAATTGGTATTGTCACACAAATATTCTCTCGTGTTGGTGCATCTGACGATCTGGCACGCGGGCGATCCACCTTTATGGTCGAAATGGTCGAAACCGCCGCTATTCTAAATCAGGCAGGTGACCGTGCTTTGGTGATTTTAGATGAAATCGGGCGCGGCACGGCCACTTATGATGGCCTATCTATCGCCTGGGCAACGCTTGAACATCTGCACGATGTCAACAAAAGCCGCTGCCTGTTTGCAACGCATTATCACGAACTGACCAACCTGTCATCAAAGCTAACGGGTCTGGCAAATGCAACTGTTGCAGTGCGCGAATGGGAGGGGGAAATAATATTCCTACACGAAGTACGCAAAGGCTCTGCCGACAGATCATACGGCGTACAGGTTGCCAAACTTGCCGGATTACCACCTGTTGTGATTCAGCGGGCAAGGGCCGTTTTGGAAAAACTTGAAGCTGGCGATCAGAACAAGGCCGCGTCTAATGCCTTGTTCGATGGTCTGCCGTTGTTTTCAGCCACACCTCCACGACCTATCGCTTCAAACAAGCCCAGCGCAGTTGATGAATTTCTGTCAAACGTAACGCCCGATGACCTTAGTCCGCGTGAGGCTTTGAATATACTATACAAACTAAAAAAGCTGGAGTGATCTATAATCCAGGGCCATTTTTATTGGGCGACATATCCTGACCAAAACATAATATATTACCGTCTAAATCCTCTATTTCCATATCATGGCAACCATAAGGTTGTACCACTATTTCACGTTTAATTTTTACATCGTTACCAGCGGCCTGTGTTGCAAACGCTTCAATGTCAGCAACGTAAAAATAGGCCGCCCATTGCCACCCGCGGCCTGCAACCTTTGCGCGCTGCAAACCAACCGTAATACCATCCATTACAACAATTGCAAAACGGGGCTTACCGGCCTCATCTCTCCAAAAGCCAGCCAGTGAAAATCCTAGCGCATCTGTAAAAAAATCAGCGGATTTTTCCACATCTTTAACCGATAGGACAGGCATCGAACGATAGCCTTGGATCATGATTTTTCCTTTGCTTACCCGCCCGAAGATACCCCAACCTGTGCTGCACGCAACAACCGATCCCCAATCATGAAGCCTTGGCTTAGCACCTGAATAATATGTCCTGCCTTAATATCCGGCATAGGAGCTTCAAACATTGCTTCGTGTATTTTCGGATCAAATCTATCGCCCGGCAAAGGCATCAAAATTTCAATCTTATGATTTCTAAATACGGATAAAAGCTCTCGTTTCGTAAGTTCAATTCCATCAATCAACGCTTTTGAAGCTTCGCGCTGTCCATCATCAACGGCATCCAATGCGCGTGACATGTTATCATAGACCGACAGCATGTCTTTTGCCAGCTTAGCACCACCATAAACCTCTGCATCACGGCGACTACGTTCGCCGCGTTTACGTTGATTTTCAGCTTCGGCCAAGGCACGCATCAATCGGTCTTTTAGCGCATCATTTTCTTGATGCAATTTATCAAGTTCAGACAGCTCCATTGCTTCTTCGCTGATGTCAATTTCTTCAAAATCTTCAACATCATCAAAGTCTGGTTTAATTTCCATTTTTTGTTCTTCGTCAGCCATGTTTTTGCCTTCGTATCCTATTTTGACAATATCCGCCCAATCAGTTGCGCGGTGTAGTCCACGATCGGAACAATCCGACCATAATTCAGGCGCGTCGGGCCAATAACACCCACAGCACCAATAATCTTTCGGTCAGCGTTCATATAAGGAGAAATCACCAAAGAGCTACCCGAAAGTGAAAAAAGTTTGTTTTCGGAGCCGATAAAAATCCTAACGCCCTCACCTTGCTCCGACAAAGTCAGAAATTCCGCAATTTCTTTCTTCTGTTCAAGATCATCAAACAGCTCTTTTACACGATCCAAGTCTTGTTGTGTCGATGCGTCTTCGATCAGGTTTGAACGCCCCCGTACAATTAAACGTGCATCCGTTCCGGTATCTAGTGCCCAGCCGGCAACGCCGTCTTCGATCAAGTTTTGTGCAAGCTTGTCCAGTTCCAGCCTGTGTTTTTCTATTTCACGAAACAGCACGTCACGCAAATCGCTTAATGTGTGGCCAGCAACAACAGAATTCACAAAGTTCGCCGCCTCGCGCATAGATGATGGTGTCTGTCCCGGTGACGGGACAAACACGCGGTTTTCGACCTGCCCATCATTCATTACCAAAATAACCAAAACACGTTCAGGTGTTAGCGATACAAATTCAATATGTTTAATCGGAGTTTCCGATTTTGGCGCCAAAACAACGCTTGCACTACGGGTCAGACCAGACAGTAGTGCCCCCGCCTTGTCCAACACGACTCCGACTTCACTTTCTTCTTGTGAAATAGATTTTTCTATTTGTTTACGCTCATTGTTTGGTACGTCTCCAACCTGCAACAGTCCATCAACAAATAGGCGTAGCCCTTGTTGTGTAGGGATGCGCCCTGCGGAAACATGTGGACTGTCCAGTAAGCCAAGATGTTCCAAATCTTGCATTACATTGCGAATGGTCGCCGCAGACACCTGTTCGCTTAGCGATCTTGTCAGCGTGCGCGACCCCATGGGCTCGCCGGTTTCCAGATACGATTCCACCAAAAGCCGAAAGACCTCTCGGCTACGGCTGTTCATTTCGTTTATCGGGCTTGCGGGCAGGTCGACCAAGGGTTCATCCAAATTCTTAAGCTTGTTATTTCTAGGGATTGTTTGCCTTGCGGTCAATCGACCTTTGCACCTTTCTCATCAAACAGGTATCACGCGTAAAAACAAAGGAACAAACCATGCGCCCATCAAGCCGAGCAACTGACGAAATGCGAAACATCGTTGTTGAAACCAACTTCACCAAACACGCCGAGGGGTCTTGCTTGATCAAATGTGGCGAAACCCACGTTTTATGCACAGCTTCCGTTGAAGAGCGCGTCCCACCTTTCATGCGCAACACAGGATTAGGATGGGTCACCGCTGAATACGGCATGTTGCCGCGCGCAACAAACACTCGTAACCGCCGGGAAGCGGCAGCAGGTAAACAATCTGGGCGTACACAGGAAATTCAACGCCTTATTGGTCGCTCCCTACGTGCTGGAATTGACCGCGTTGCGTTGGGCGAGCGCCAAATCACCATTGATTGCGATGTCATACAGGCTGATGGCGGGACGCGTTGCGCATCCATTACAGGTGGTTGGATTGCTCTGCGCTTGGCAGTAAACGGTCTTCTTGAAGCAGGGAAAATCAAAAACGATCCCATTATCGGCAATGTAGCCGCAATAAGCTGTGGCATATACGGTGGGCAACCTGTTCTGGATTTGGATTACGCAGAAGACAGCGAAGCAGGTACAGATGCAAATTTCGTTATGACGGGCACAGGCGATATTATCGAAGTTCAGGGTTCTGCAGAAGGGGCGGCATTTTCACGAAGCGAATTTAACATACTGATGGATTTGGCTGAAAAAGGTGCCGCAGAGCTTATTGCTTCACAAAAAGCAGCAACAAGCTAATATGCGCAAGCTTACCGAAAATAAACTGGTTTTGGCATCTCACAATAAGGGTAAGCTGGTTGAGATTGCCGAACTGTTAAAGCCGTTCGGCAAATCAGTTGTTTCAGTAAGTGAGTTAGGTTTTTCAGAACCTGCAGAAACTGAAAATACATTTGAGGGTAATGCACGCATTAAAGCGCATTTTGCCGCAAAATCATCTGGCCTACCCGCATTATCGGACGATAGTGGGCTGCAGGTTCAAGCTCTGGACAGCGCGCCAGGTGTTTATTCTGCAGATTGGGCAGAAACACCGAACGGGCGTGATTTTGAAATGGCCATGACCAAAGTTTGGAAGGCCTTGAAAAACAGCCAAACATCCGCACCATACAAGGCTCGTTTTGTTTGTGTTTTGTGTATTGCATGGCCTGATGGCCACGATGAAATATTTCGCGGCACTGTCGAAGGAAATATTGTCTGGCCAATGCGTGGGACGCAGGGTTTTGGGTATGACCCAATATTCCTGGCCCATGGATTAGCCCAAACCTTTGGCGAAATTGATCCAGCCCAAAAACACGCAATAAGCCATCGTGCTAACGCTTTTGAAAAGCTTATCTTTAGGTGCTTAAATGCCTGAAGATTGGCAGAATGGTGGTTTCGGTATTTACGTCCATTGGCCGTTTTGCCTATCAAAATGCCCCTATTGCGATTTCAATTCCCACGTCCGCAAAAATGTAAGTCACACCGCTTGGAAGGCAGCGCTTTTATCTGAATTACGCCATGCGGCACAATTAACCCCCGATCGTTCTGTCCAGTCCATATTCTTTGGCGGCGGCACCCCCAGCCTAATGGCCCCGGATACTGTCAGTGCCATTATCGATGAGGTTGCCAAGCTTTGGCACATCGGCAATAATATAGAGATCACATTAGAGGCCAATCCAACATCTGTAGAATCCGGCAAATTTGAAGATTTTAATACAGCAGGTGTAAACCGTATCTCAATGGGCATTCAGGCCCTTAATGACAACGATTTAAGGCGCCTTGGGCGCCTTCATTCTACACTAGAAGCACTGCAAGCCTTTGATATTGCTAAACAATACTTCGATAGGGTCAGCTTTGATCTTATATACGCCCGACAGGACCAATCGCTTGCCGCCTGGCAAACCGAATTGAATCGTGCCCTTGATCTTACGGTTGATCACTTATCCTTATATCAATTGACAGTTGAAAGCGGTACACGGTTTGGCCAGCTTTATGATATTGGAAAATTGAAGGGACTACCTGATGATGATTTGGCTGCAGACATGTATCAAGCAACCAACGATATTTGTACACGTGCAGGATTAAACAACTATGAAGTGTCTAATTATGCTCGCACAGGTACCGAATCCCATCACAACATGATCTATTGGCGATATGGCGATTATATTGGTATTGGCCCGGGCGCCCACGGTCGTATAACTGTTAATGGATCAAAACGCGCAACCGAAACCCCTGTGCTACCAGAGGATTGGCTGCAGAGCGTTCAGGCCAATGGATTTGCCTTTAAATGCGTTGAAACCATTTCAAAATCAGCGCAGGCCGAGGAATATCTGATGATGTCACTACGCCTTGCAGAAGGGACAGATATTGAGCGATACGAGTCTTTATCGGGCAACGCCCTCAATCCGGAAAAAACAAAGATGCTAGCAAAGGCTGGCCTGTTAACACATATGAATAATAGGCTGATCGCAACCCCTTCGGGGCGCATGGTTTTAAATGCAGTTCTAAAAGAACTGCTGGTTTAGAAAGACAGATAAATGCGCGGTTTTTGGTTTATTTCCGGGTGGATTTGTGTCGCCACCGGGGCTGTGGGGATTATACTTCCGTTGCTGCCAACTGTTCCGTTGCTGTTGTTGGCAGCGCTGTGCTTTACGAAATCTTCAGATGTCGCACATAATTGGTTGATAGCACACAAAATATTTGGACCGCCAATTCAGGATTGGCGTCAAAGCGGTGCCATCCGCAGGACTGCAAAAATTACGGCAACTGGCTGTATAATCGCAGCTTTTAGCATTTCATTTGCTCTGGGCATCAGTTGGTGGGTGCTTGGTTTACAGGCAATCGTATTGCTATGTGTTTCTATTTTTATTTGGAGCCGCCCAGAGGCCTAGCCGACAATAGCTGGCATAAAGCATCCAACTGTTCCAGCGTACTATATGAAATGGTTATTGCGCCGGCGCTGCTGCCATCTTGATGATCAATTGATACTTTCATATTCAGATTTGCAGCTAGATCGTCTTCTAAAACAATCGTATCTGCATCCTTAGACCCACTAAAAGCCGTACGCTTGACCTTTGCCCGAACTTGATCCGCATCACTTTGTTTAGCCAGCCGTTCTGTTTGGCGAACAGACAGTCCCTTTGATACAACAATTGCTGCAAGTTTTGACGGGTTGTCAGCGGTTACAAGCGCACGCGCATGACCGGAAGACAAATCACCTGCACGCAACAAACCCAAAACATCTTCAGGAAGATGTAAAAGACGTAAGATGTTGGCAATATGACTCCTGCTTTTACCCAAAGCTTTTGCCAACTTTTCTTGTGTATGACCAAAACTTTCCATCAATTGCTTAAAACCAAGGGCTTCTTCGACGGGATTAAGGTCTGCGCGCTGCACATTTTCAATAATTGCGATCTCAAGCATCTCTGTGTCGTCCATCTCGCGAACAATTACAGGAACATTATGCAGTTGCGCGATCTGAGCGGCACGCCAGCGACGCTCACCGGCAACAATTTGATACATTCCAGATTGTTTTGGATCAGAGCGTACAATTATAGGTTGAATAATGCCTTTTTCGGCTATTGACGCGGCAAGATCATTCAAATCATCCTGATGAAAATCCTGGCGGGGCTGATCCGGGTTTGCAGATACTTTCTCAATTGGTAAGCTTATTCCGCCCCCCAATAAAGCTGGCTTCGAATCGCTCCCGTGCGGCGATATTGGTTCCGCATCTATATCAGCCATTAAGGCAGACAGGCCACGCCCAAGTCCTCTTTTTTCTGATTTCTTATTCATTATCTTTTAATTCCAATGGCTTAGAGGGTTTTTTACTTTGTCCACGGCGTATAAATTCTGCGGCCAAACGGCGATAGGCAACACTGCCCCGGCTGGCTTTATCATACAAGACCCCTGGCAAACCGAAAGAGGGGGCTTCGCTTAATCTAACATTTCTTGGCACAACGGTTTCATAAACCAACGCACCCAGGTTTTCGCGAACATCCCTTTCGACCTGGCCCGATAGATTATTCCGCTTATCGTACATTGTCAGAACAATGCCTTCAAAAACAAGCGCTTTATTTATACCCTCGCGCACCTGTCGAACCGTCAGCATTAACTGCGACAGGCCCTCCAGTGCAAAAAATTCGCATTGAAGCGGAACCAAAACAGAATTACTGGCGGCCAATGCGTTTAATGTCAGCAAGTTAAGGGAAGGCGGGCAATCGATAATAACATACTCAATTCCCAGTTCATGAAGATTGGCTTCTTTAATAGACCGCTTTAAACGCAATATTCTACCACGATCAGCGACTAAATCAACGTCAGCAGAGCTTAAATCCGTTGTAGATGGTGCAAGATAAAGATTTTCAACGCCCGCGTTCACAATGCACTTGTTAATTCCAACCCCATCGACAAGCACATCATACATAGTAACTTTACGATCTTTTGGGTCTACGCCTAAACCAGTTGATGCATTCCCTTGCGGGTCAAAGTCAATAATAAGGGTTTTTTTACCGGACAATGCTAAAGCTGCGCCCAGATTGATAGCCGTAGTCGTTTTTCCTACGCCACCCTTTTGATTTGCAATAGAGATAATTTTTGGATGATTTTCAATGTTAGGCACGCCGTATATTCCAAAGCTTAAGTATTGTACCCGAAGAATCAGAAACGCTTTCAATCATATTAGACTGAAAATGCCATGATTCATGGGCTTTCATCACTTCAGTAGCACACCCTCGACCCTTCAAAAACAGACAATAGGTATTTTCCGACAAAAAACTTACCGAAAGCCCCAAAAGCACATCCACCGAGGCTAATGCCCTGGCCGAAACGACATCCGCTGTAATTTCATCTGCATCTTCTATCCGCATTGTGTGTATTACCGTGTTCAATGATGTTTCACGTGAAACATTTCTAAGAAATGCGCACTTTCGCGCATCACTTTCAATAAAATGAAATACAGCATCCGGCGCATCCGTCTTTGCAAGGATTGCCAGCACAAGACCCGGAAAGCCGCCACCAGACCCCAAATCCACCCACACCTTAAGTTTATTGGGCCTAAGTTGCCAAATTTGAGCCGAATCTAAAACATGGCGGCGCCAAACATCAGCAATTGTGGCGTTTCCCACTAGATTAATTGTTTTATTCCATTTTTTCAGTAGACCAACCAAAGTATCTAAATCATCGATTGTTTCACGTGAAACATTTAATTGCTCTGAAAGTATGGTTTTTACATGAGATTCAGACATTATGCGCGTTTTGCCATCTGATACACCCGAATTTTTCCAAGCAAAAGAGTCAGGGCAGATGGGGTCATACCCTCAATACGCCCGGCTTGCGCAAGGCTTGCTGGTCTAGCAATGGTCAACTTTTGCTGTAATTCATTTGAAAGCCCGGGAATGCCCACATAAGAAAACCCTTCGGGAATACGTAAATTTTCGTCCCGCCGCATTGCTTCAATATCTGATTTTTGACGATCTATAAACTTGGCATAAAGCGCATCCCGTTCAACCTGTTCTGAAATTTCAGTTTCCAACTCTTTGATTTCCGGCCAAACGTTAGAAAGCTTTACTAAGTTTATATCCCTGAATGCCAATAGATCGATCGCGCTTCTGCGTACGCCATCCTGATTGATCTTTATGTCATACCTACCAGCCTCGTTTGGCGTCAGTGACTTGTCTGACAGCATTTCTTTTGCTCTATCAAGGCGATCCATTTTAGTCAAAAATACTTTCATTCGAGCATCTTTGACCAAACCGGCCTCAATGCCCTTGGGCGTTAATCTTTGGTCGGCATTGTCCGCACGCAAAGAAAGGCGATATTCGGCCCGGGATGTAAACATTCGGTACGGCTCTGATACGCCCCGCGTTGTTAGATCGTCTATCATAACGCCGATATAGGCTTCCGCCCGGTCAAAATAAACAGGGTCACGGGCAAGTGCACGACAGGCCGCGTTTATGCCGGCAACCAATCCTTGCGCTGCAGCTTCTTCATATCCCGTGGTGCCATTGATTTGCCCCGCCAGATATAAGCCATTGATATTCTTCAATTCTAATGTGGGCTTTAAAGCCCTTGGATCAATATAGTCATATTCTATCGCATAGCCAGGCTGAATGATTTTAACATCCTCAAGGCCAACAATTGATGAAACATAGGCTTCTTGTACATCAATGGGCAGGGATGTCGAAATACCGTTTGGATAAATCGTGTGATCATTTAATCCTTCCGGTTCTAAAAAAATCTGATGTGAAGATTTCTCTGCGAATCGCACCACTTTATCCTCAATAGAGGGGCAATAGCGCGGCCCAACACCATCTATCTGCCCCCCATACATCGCAGAGCGCGATAGGTTTTCGGTTATAATTTCATGGGTTTTTTCATTAGTGTGGGTTATTCCGCAGGAAACTTGTCGCGCAAAGGCCGTTTTGTGTAAAAATGAAAATAGTGTAGGGGCCTCATCGGCGGGCTGACTATCAAGCACATCCCAATTAATTGTCCTACCGTCCAGGCGTGGCGGCGTTCCGGTCTTCAGGCGCCCCATAGGTAGACCGAAATCATCTAAACGTTCCGCCAGGGGAATTGTTGCACTGTCGCCCATGCGGCCGCCCGAGCGCTGCTCATTCCCAATATGAATAACCCCACGCAGGAATGTCCCTGTCGTCAAGATAACGGCAGCGGCAGTCACTCTAGATCCATCGGCAAGCATAACGCCTGTAATTTTATCGCCATCTTGTATAAAGTCAGCGACTTCTGCCTCGATCACATCAAGGCCGTCTTTGCCTATAAATTCTTTTTGCATCGCAGCGCGGTACAATGCCCGATCTGCCTGCGTTCTAGGGCCCTGAACGGCTGGCCCTTTGCGCCGGTTAAGTAGGCGAAACTGGATACCTGCCTTATCGGCCACCCGCCCCATAACACCATCAAGCGCATCGATTTCACGTACCAAATGCCCCTTACCCAAACCGCCAATGGCAGGATTACAGGACATTTCGCCGATTTTGGAAAAACTATGGGTGATCAAAGCGGTGCGCGCACCTGCGCGCCACGCCGCCTGAGCAGCCTCGGTGCCCGCGTGGCCACCCCCAATAACAATGACATCAAAATGTTTCACGTGAAACAATCCCATTTAAAGTGATTTACTTTCCCAAACAAAAGCTTGAAAAAATCTCGTCAAGAATATGTTCTACATCAACGCGTCCAATAAGGGAATTCAAAGCATTGATGCCATAGTGTATTTCTTCCGCAGCCAATTCTGAAAGATCGTAACCATTTGATATTATTACTTTTCCTTCAGTAATATGGTTTATTGCGTTATTCAGCGCAATGCGATGTCGTTCGCGTGATGCCACCATTGCCAATGATGATTTTCGCTCCAGAATAGCAGAAATTGAAAATACCAAATCGTCAATTCCGGCCCCGGTCAGGGATGAAATATTCAGACCTTTCCGCAGTCCGTGTGTGTCAGATTTCGACCACACCTGAATGTCGTCCTCTTTTGGGTTTAAACCAAATACGGAAGCAGCTTCGGCTTCGTTCAAAAACACGCGAATATCCGCGCGTTCCGCCCTTTCAATCGCGCGACTTACGCCAATGCCTTCGATCACATCCTCGGTTGCCCGCAAGCCAGCCGTATCCAACAACGTAACGGGCAGGCCGCCAATATCCATACGTACTTCTATCACATCCCGGGTTGTGCCCGCGATTTCAGAAGTGATCGCAGCATCGCGCCCCGCAAGCGTGTTCAGTAATGTCGACTTTCCCGCATTGGGCGGGCCAACAATTGCAACTTCAAAACCCTCTCTAATACGCTCGGCGGCAAAACTGCCGTCAACCTGTTGCCGAAGATCGCCCAGAACGCCATCTAAAAGCCCCCTGACCTCGGGTGTTACGTCCTGGGGTATATCTTCGTCTGCAAAGTCGATGGTCGCCTCTATAAGGGCTACAGCGCGTATCAGATCGCGGCGCCAATCTTCAACCTTATGCGATAGCGCGCCCTGCATTACCAGAAGGGCTTGCTTTTGTTGCGCCTCTGTTTCTGCCTCGATCAAATCACCCAGGCCCTCGACCTGTGCCAGATCAAGTCGGCCATTCATCAAGGCTCTTCGGGTAAACTCACCCGGTTCGGCAAGGCGGCAATGTTTAATGCCGGATAAAGTCGCCAATATAGACGCAATAACCGCAATACTCCCATGGCATTGAAGCTCTATAATATCTTCGCCTGTGAAGCTTGCCGGGCCGCGGAACCCCAATACCAAGGCCTCATCAATTATTCCACCTTTTGCGTTTTTCAACTTGCGCAAAACAGGACTGCGTACTGGAACTTTAAGACCGGTAATTTGGTACCCCACGGCAAAAGCTGCCGGACCAGAAATCCGAATTACGGAAACGCCTGCGCGACCTTTGGCAGAAGCTAGTGCAAAAATAGTGTCAGACATATTATAACCCTTTGTTTATAAAGGATTTAAGTATTCATTGAATCGAAGAAGTCTGAATTTGATTTGGTTTGCTTCAACTTACCAAGTAGGAACTCAACCGCATCAATCGTGCCCATTGGGTTTAGGATACGGCGCAAAATAAACGTTTTTGCCAAATCGTTAGGGTCAACCAGCAGCTCTTCTTTACGGGTTCCGGATTTCATAATATCAATAGCTGGGAACACGCGCTTATCGGCGATTTTACGATCCAGAACAATTTCAGAGTTACCCGTACCTTTGAATTCCTCAAAGATGACTTCATCCATCCGCGAACCCGTATCAATCAGTGCTGTCGCTATGATCGTCAATGAACCACCTTCTTCGATATTACGTGCGGCACCGAAGAAACGTTTTGGGCGCTGCAGCGCGTTCGCATCAACCCCACCTGTTAAAACCTTGCCAGAAGATGGCACTACCGTATTAAAGGCACGCCCAAGACGTGTAATACTATCCAAAAGAATTACGACATCGCGTTTATGTTCAACCAAACGTTTCGCTTTTTCGATTACCATTTCAGATACCGCCACGTGACGCGATGCAGGTTCATCAAAGGTAGATGACACAACTTCGCCCTTAACCGAACGCTTCATGTCGGTAACCTCTTCCGGGCGTTCGTCGATCAAAAGCACAATCAGGTAACATTCAGGATGATTCTTTTCGATGGAATGCGCAATGTTTTGCAAGATAACCGTTTTACCGGTTCTGGGCGGTGCTACGACCAAACAACGTTGGCCTTTGCCAATAGGGGCAACCAGATCAATCATACGAGATGACTTATCTTTTTTTGTCGGATCTTCGATTTCCATCGTCATACGCTCATCGGGGTAAAGCGGTGTCAGGTCATCAAAATGGACTTTGTGTTTCGCATTTTCAGGATCACTGAAATTGATTGAAATCGGTTTCGTTAGTCCAAAATAACGCTCACCTTCATTTGGTGCCTTAATAACACCCTCAACCGTATCACCGGTTCTAAGTGAATATTTCCGCATCTGTGCCGGGCTGACATAAATATCTTCAGGTCCAGGTAAGTAATTTGATTCAGGCGAGCGTAAAAAGCCGAAACCATCCTGAAGCACTTCTAAAACACCGTCACCAACAATTTCAGCACCATCTTCAGCCATTACATTTAGAATGGCGAACATCATTTCACCTTTACGCATAGAAGATGCGTTTTCAATTTCCAATTCTTCTGCAACTTTTAATAAGTCGGCAGGAGCTTTAGCTTTGAGTTCGGAAAGACAGATCGTTTGTTGTGACATGACGGACTTCTTGTGTGGTTTATATTTGTTTAAATTTGGAAATAGCTTTTCAACGGTGGGGGACACCAAGCTTTTGCGGGTTGTAGACTAAAATACAGGACCGAGTCAAACCGTTAGAAAGGTCGCGCGATAACCATCACAATAATCACAATCATCAGAACTGTCGGGATTTCATTCGCAAACCTGTAACCCCTGCCGGAAAGACGTGGTTTACCTAAAGCTAGGAGTTTTCGTTCTTTCGAAAGCCAACCATGAAACGCGGACATTAAAATGACCATTATCGCTTTTACCCAAGGCCAACCGTCTGCCCAATCTATAATTCCCGGTGTAAAAACCATTAAAAGACCGCAAATCCAGGTTACAACCATTGCAGGATTTATAATGCGTTTTATCAGCAGAAGTTCCCAGCGTTCCAATGTAACCTTTGGATCAAAGGCTTTCGGGTCTGTTTCAACATGATAAACAAACAATCGTGGCAGATAAAGCATACCTGCCATCCATGAAATTACTGCAATCACATGAAGTGATTTAATCCATGGATAAATAGTACTTAATAGGTCTGTCATGATTTTGATCCGTTTTAAGGAACTATATAATAATAATATAAAGTAGAAAGTATGTTGTTTGATTTAGGTACAGTGAGTTATAAGGATTATATTTGAATGCACATAATAAACAAAGATATTTAAATTGGAAAAAGAAATTAACATCTGAATATAATATTATTTATTTATTTATAATCAGTTAGTTATATGAAATCATAATCTGTATAAAATTGTTGATAATAATTCCATACACGTTATTCACATTACATTTTTAAACTTATACGTTGTGAATTAAATTTCATGTAGCGGGGGTGGTTTTCGAAGGTTTCTACTAATCCCGAAAATATGGAACTTTATTAATTTTTCATTATATTTATGTACAAGTTACTAACAG
>Ga0316189_10001843_pt1 | contig 20977 bp, 19 predicted proteins | sample LowCovwburrow_MG_FD_204930 | JGI IMG/M metagenome (GOLD analysis project Ga0316189, IMG submission 204930) | Coastal sediment microbial communities from Maine, United States - Lowes Cove worm burrow | ecosystem: Environmental > Aquatic > Marine > Coastal > Sediment | place: USA: Maine... | reverse complement strand
TCGAGCATGCCCATCGGACGTTTCTAGTACGCGGGGCATCGGCATGCCATTGGGCGACAGATTGTGGGCTGCCCTGGGCGCTTGTTGCCCCTATCAAAGTCCGTTAAGGAACGAAGCTATGACTCAGGAGATCAAGGCCGCTGCAGCTCAGGAGCTCGGCGACTCGACCGCTACAGCCGTGCAGCCGGTGTCCGTCGTGACTCGGATGCTATTCGCCGCTCCGCCCGATCGCGTGTGGAAGGGTTTGGTCTTCTACGAGGAGCTGGGCGGGCGCCCGCCCCTGCATCTGCGTCTGCTCCTGCCGGTTCCGATTCGCAACGTAGGGAAGGTGTCGGACGTCGGCGACGAGGCGACCTGTCTCTATGAGGGCGGACACCTGCTCAAGCGCATCACGAAGATCGAAAAGGGCGACCTCTACGAATTCGAAGTTGCCGAGCAGGCACTCTCGGTAGGCGGAGGCATGCGCCTCTCCGGTGGTCGATACACCTTGCGCGGGCTGCCCGACGGTCAGACCGAAGTCTCCGTCGAAACCCGCTACCTCAGTCGCAAGTGGCCGCGCTGGTTCTGGAAGCCGCTCGAAAAGATGGTCTGCCATTGGTTCCACCGCTACCTGCTGAGCACGATGCGACGCCAGATCGAAGCAGGGTGAAGGTTTGAAGTGCCTGAGCTGATGCCGCCTTACTGGTTGATTCGCGCCGCAGTTGCCGCGGTCTGGTTCTACGAAGGACTCTGGTGCAAGTTGCTCCGCGGCGAGCCGCGCGAGTTCGAGGTCGTCAAGGCCGTGCCGCGCTACGGCGAGAAGTTTGGGGTGCCCTTCTTACTGGCCTTGGGAGCCGTGGAAGTCACGATAGGGCTCTGGGTGCTGATTGGCCTGGTTCCGTTCCTCTGCGCGCTGGCGCAAACCGTGCTGCTGGTTTCGTTGAACGCGAACGGCTGGATCTGGTCGAGGCATCTCATTCACGATCCGCGCGGGATGCTCGTGAAGAACTTCGCCTTCCTGGTTCTGGCATGGGTCGCTGCGAGCGTTCCCGGCGCGGTTTGGCCATGAGCTCGAGCACGGCGGTGACCATCTGGGAGCGGGGGCGGCTCGATGCGCGGGTCGGTCCGAGGCAGGTGCTGTTTGGTCGGATGTACGAGGATCCGAGCATCGAGCTCGGAGCGTTTCGGCCGGGCAGCCGTGTGCTTTGCATTGCCTCGGCAGGCTGCACGGCGATGAAGCTCGCACCTCATCACGAGGTCGTCGCGGTCGACATCAACCCGGTGCAGCTCGCCTACGCCGAGCGTCGCTTCGATGGCGATCCGGGTGTCCGCGGCCGGGCGGAGCGCATCATGGATTTCATGCGCTTCTTCGGGCCGCTGGCTGGCTGGTGGCCGTCCAAGGTGCGCACCTTCGTCGAGCTCGACGATCCGGCCGAGCAAATACGCTACTGGGAACAAGAGCTCAACACTTGGCGGTTTCGCGCAGCGGTCGATGGGCTCTTTTCGGTGACGGCGCTTCGCTCGGTGTACGCGCCGCGTTTTCTGGACTTTCTGCCGAAGCGGCTGGGCTCGGTCATGCGCGGGCGTATGGAACGCTGTTTCGCGCGACACCCAAACCGCGACAACCCGTACGCCCGTTCGCTGCTGCTGGGTGAGCTCTCTTCGGAGCCGCCGCCGCCACAGGCCAAAGACGTTCAGCTCGTCCATGCAGACGCAGCAAGCTTCCTCGAGAGCCAGCCGGCCGGGAGCTTCGAAGGCTTCACGCTCTCAAACATCTTGGACGGCACCGACGAGGCCTACCAGCAGAGGCTATTCGCGGCCGTCAAGCGCGCCGGCACCCCGGAGGCGATCACCGTCCTCCGCAGCTTCGGCGAGGTAGACGCCAGCTCGCCTGCAAACCGAGCCGACGAGGACCGCGCCATGCTCTGGGGCGCTGTGCTCGTGAGGCCGGCCAGCGATCTCGTGATCGCGCCCTAGGAGCCAGGCACGGATGCGGATTGCTTGGGGATTCGCATGACCCTGCCCGGCGCTCAGTTGGCCGGAATGGCGAGGACTGGCCCGCAGGCCGTCTCGTTCCTGAAGACGTCGCGGTCATCTTTGCCCATCGGGGTGTTGGCACCCGAGGTCGCCCCGATGATCAGGTCGGCGTCGCTGTACGCGAGAAAGACGCACATCTCTTTGCCGGCGAGGCCGTAGCTCAGCCGCTCGTCGGTGTTGTTGATGTAGCCGCATTCGACCCGGAGGCGACCGGCGCCCTGCGACGCGATCGGCGGGTCGAGGGTGATTCCAAGCGGCTGTCCGATCGAGCCAGCGAGCTCGAAGATCGTCCGCTCCCCACCCGCATCATCGACAAAGCTGAGTCGAAAGTAGTTCCCCCACTCATGATAGTGCGCCAGGACGTAGTAGATGTTGTACTCGGGGACTCGGCCGAGCTGCCTTTCGAACTCTCGCCCGAGGTCGCAGGTCATCGCGTAGCGCGACTCCGCCTGCGGTTCGATGTCGAGCGCGGTGTTCGTGAACGCGATGGGTCGGAGCCGGACCTGAACTTGCTCCTCGGGGACGGTTTCGATGTCGAAGCTCAGCGCAGTTTCTAGCGGGCCCGCGCTGATGTTCACGAGATGGACACCGCCAACGATCTTGTGCCGCGGCGGAATCTCGAGGACCGCTCCTTGTTGGAAGGCCTGCAACTCCGAGAGGGCTTGCGTCGACTGAGCGAAGAAGGCGCCGCCCTCGAGCGCAGCGGTGACGTCGTGGAAGCCGCGGTCGTCACAGCGCCACGTTCCGTCGGGGCCCGGGTAGGTGTCCTCGGGCACGAAGAACCAGTTGGAATGATGCCAGGCGCCGTCGTTGCGCTGTCGTACCTTGGATACGTAGAGCGGTTCGTCGTTGTTCAGCGTCCAGCTCTGACAGGTGCCGCTGACTTCCTGAGCAGCGTCCACCATAATCGGCTCGAACGCGTGACTCAGAGTTGGGTTGATCTCGTCGTATACGCTGCTCTGGTCGCAAGCACTGAGCCCGAAGAGCAGTAAGCCCATGAACAGGGGTCGCATCGACCCAACAGTCGCCCGGCTTGGGGGCGCTTGGCAAGAGGGGACTTCCGGCCTCGATTAGGGGCGGCACGCCGGCTACCTCTTGGTGGCGGTGGCTTTTCAAGCGACGTTCGAGTATGCGGACTAGGCGTCGGGCGAACTACAGGGGCGTTGTGGTCGAAGCGGCGTGACCGGAATCGACGCATGAAACCGCCGTCGCCAGATATGCTACCGCCGGAGCGTGACCACAGCGGGCTTCCCACTCGAGGCACGCGTACCAGGGCTCAGCGCATTGGCCTTTTTCTGGGTCCTTCGCTCTTCGCGCTATTGCTGCTCTTCGAGCTCGACCCGGGCCGTCCGGAGGTCACGCGAATGGCGGCGGTTGCACTGCTCATGGCGACCTGGTGGATCACCGACGCGATCCCTCTTTTCGCCACAGCGCTCCTGCCACTCATTTTGTATCCGCTGCTCGGAATCGAGCGTACGGGCGACACGGCTCCGGTCTACTTCAACAGCACCATCGTTTTGTTCCTCGGGGGCTTCATGATCGCCCTGACCATGGAGAAGTGGAATCTGCACCGCCGGATCGCGCTCTGGATCATTCGCAATGTAGGAGGCGGGGCCGATCGCATCATCCTCGGCTTCATGTTGGCCGGCGCGTTCCTTTCCATGTGGATCTCGAACACGGCGACGGCGATCATGATGATCCCGATCGGGCTCGCGATCGTGCTCCGCATGGAACGGGACTTCGGCCGGGAGAGGACCCATACTTTTTCCGTCGCCGTGATGTTGGCGATCGCCTACTCCTGCTCGGTGGGCGGCATCGCGACCTTGGTCGGGACACCGCCGAACCTATCCCTGCAGCGGATCTTTCAGATTACGTTTCCCGATGCGCCTCCGATCGGCTTCGGGCTCTGGTTCATGATGGCCCTTCCGATCAGCATCATTTTGCTCTTAGTCGCCTGGCTCATGCTCACGCGCGTGTTCTTCCGAATCCCGAGCGAGGTGACGGTGGATCGATCGGTCGTCGAGGAGGAAGCCGAGAAGCTCGGGTCGATGGGCTACGAGGAGCGCATCGTTCTCGCGATCTTCGTGTCGACGGCCTTGCTCTGGCTGTTCCGGGCGCCCCTTGTCCTCGGGTCCGTCACCGTGCCTGGGTGGTCGCAGCTCCTGCCCCACGGAGAGCTCTTGGACGACGCGACGATCGCCATCTGCATGGCCTCGATCCTGTTCTTGGTCCCCACACGATCCCCGGGGGCGGAGTCCGCGACGATCATGGGGCCCGACGTAGTGCGGCGACTCCCATGGAACATCGTCTTGCTCTTTGGGGGCGGCTTCGCCCTGGCGCAGGGGTTTCAGGTCACCGGCCTTGCCGCGTTCATCGGTGAGCAGTTCACCGGGCTCGCGGGAGTCCCCCCGCTGCTCATCATATTCGCGACATGTCTCGGCCTGACCTTCCTGACGGAGCTCACGTCCAACACCGCGACCACCGAGATGGTCCTTCCGGTGCTGGCCTCAATCGCAGTGGCCACGGGGATTCACCCTCTACTCCTGATGGTGCCCGCCACCCTATCGGCGTCGTGCGCATTCATGATGCCGGTGGCGACTCCTCCAAACGCCGTCGTGTTTGGAAGTCAACGCGTGACCATCGCGGAGATGGCGCGGGTGGGCCTGGCGCTGAACGTGATTGGCGCCGTCGTGATCACGCTCGTGTTCTACGTCCTCGGGACTTTGCTTTTCGGAATCGAGCCGGGGGTCCTACCCGACTGGGCGCTTGCCGCGCCCTCTGCGCCGTAGCTGCGGCTAGAATACCGGCGGCTTCTTTGTGTGTTGCCTCGCATTAGTGCTGCGAGGCGCGGCGGCGCTCGCTACTCTGTATTCCATGGGGGAGAGCAGATTTCTTAAGCGCAGCTCCACGCTGTGCCTGTGCTTTGGCTTGATGCTGATAGCGGCCTGCTCTTCGGGGTCCAATCCCCGCTCGGGCAGCGGCGGTTTTGGCGGAGGCGACGCAGGCGTCGGCGGTACGGGCGGGAACGATCTCCTCGCTTGCCCCTGCCCGTCTGGCGAAGTCTGTGTTCAAGATCTGTGCCTCGCCGACAAGGGCGAGTGCAGCAGCGACGACGACTGCGGCGGCGACACCTATTGCTGCGGAACCGAGTGCCTATCGGACCCCAACGACCAGCCCAGGTGCATCGCATATGGCACGGGCCCGCGCGGCGATGTGAACGAGCTCTGTCTGGGCGACATCACGATCGGCCTCTTTCAGGCTGACGTTCAATGCGAGTGGACAGGGCCTCCGCCGGGCGATCCCTTCCCCGATCATGTTCAGGTTCTCACGACCCCACTGGTGGCCGACCTTCCCTTCGACTCGGGTGTCGCCAAAGAGATCGTGATCGTGACGTACAACGGCCTGGACGGTGGCTCGGCAGCCGCGGAGGGCACGGACCCCACTCGCTTTGGGGTGATTCGAATCTTGAATGGTCAGACCTGTGAGCAGATCGTGAACCTCGACGACCCTGCGAACCGGGTGATTGCGGCTTCGCCTCCTGCCATCGGAGACATCAATGGCGACGGCTTTCCGGACATCGTCACGCATCGGGCCTTGGGCGGTCTCATCGCGTACGGCTGGAACGCGCCGGCCGAGACCTACACCGGCCTTTGGGTGGCCCTGGGCAACGACATCAGTGGGCAGCGCTGGGATGGGATCGCCCTGCACGATTTGGACGACGATGGCGTTCCCGAGGTGCTCTCGGCCAGTGAAGTCTACGACGGGCCGACGGGTAACCGACTGAACGCGGGCCAGGTGTTGACGAGCGCTGGCGGGATGAGCGTTCCGGCGGTCGCGGACGTCGACGCGGACGGCGAGGTCGAAATCACCGCGCGCGACATCCATCGATGGAACGCCGACACCGACCAATGGGACCTCGCCTACTCGCTCGGCCATAGCGCACAGTTCTGGGCGGTCGCGGACTTCGGCACGCCCGGCGCCACGGCGGCGGAGTTTGATGCCAACAGCTTTGATGGGATCGCCGAGATCGTATCCACCGGCAACGGGAACGCACGCCTGATGACTCTCTCGGGCCAGGTGCTCCTCGACGTGAGCTCGGGCATTCTCGGCGGGGGGCCCCCGACGATCGGCGACTTCGACGATGACGGACGCCCCGAGTTCGCCTCGGCCGGCGGAAACTCCTACCGGCTGTTCGACCTCGATTGCGCGATCGATACAGCATGCCTGACGACGGAGATCCGCTGGTCGACATCATCTCAGGATCTCTCCTCCAATCGGACTGGATCTTCGGTTTTCGATTTCGAGGGCGACGGCGCTGCGGAGGCCGTGTACGCGGACGAGTGCTTCACGCGCATCTATGAGGGCTCGAGCGGAGAGGTTCTGTACTCCGCGTTCCGCACCTCCTGCACCTGGTTCGAAAACCCCGTCATCGCCGACCCCGACGGGGACTCCAACACCGAGATCCTCATCGGCTCGAACGCAAATTGCAGTCCGACCTGTGCAGCGATTGACCCGATTCATCCTGGCAACCGCTGCGAGGCTGGGACCGATTGCCTTTCCGGACTTTGCGACGCCGGCTTCTGTCGTTGCGCGGACGATTCGGAGTGCCGCGAAGGATACTCGTGCGAGACGCCGATCTCGGGAACCCCAGGTACAGGCGATACATGCCGAGCCGAGCATCCACCAGGGGTCGGTCAGGTCGGGCTCCGAGTGCTCCGTGACGCGCTCGACCGCTGGGTTTCGTCGCGCCCGATGTGGAACCAGCACACCTACTCGGTGACCAACATCAATGACGACGGCACGGTCCCCATGACCTCCGAGTGGCTGGCCAACTTCTCTGACCCTGACCTCAACAACTTCCGTCAGAACGTACAGGGCGGGGCTGCGCCTGGCAGTCAGCCAGACATCACAGGGGATGTCGACGAAAGCATCTGTCAAACCTCAGGCGAAGAACGTCTGCTGACCGCCACTGTGTGCAACCGGGGCACACGCACCGTCGGCGCCTCGATGCCGGCCACGTTCTACGTGGGCGACCCGGCCGACGAGAACCTCTTGTGTGTTTCGTTCACCGAAGGCCCAGTGCCGGTTGGGGGCTGCCTCGAAGTCTCCTGCATCATCGACGTCGATATCCAGGGCAAGATCACCATGGTGGTCAACGACGACGGCCAAGGCGGCCGCACCACCACCGAGTGCAACGACGAGAACAACTCCGACGACGTCACGATCATCTGCGTGGAGTGACGGCAGACAGGTCTTCGAAGGGGCCGGCAAAGGAGGGCTTTGCGCGCTCTTGCTTGGCGGGTACGCTCGGCCTCGATGACGAACGGCAACCTGGGTCGGCTTGCGCTCTTGCGTGGGACCATTCTTTCCCTTCTGGCCATCACCGGCGTCGCTGGGTGCGGGGATGACAAGCCTGCGCAGGGGGGCTCGACTGAGCCGAGCCTGTCCTTCTTCGTCACTAGCGTGGGGACCGGGTCGATCGGGGGAAACCTCGGAGGGCTCGCTCGGGCCGATGAGATGTGCCAGAACCTCGCCGCTGCCGTCGGGGCGGGCAGCCGGACCTGGCACGCGTACTTGAGCACCTCGAGCGAAGACGCGCGCGACAGGATCGGAACCGGCCCCTGGTACAACGTGCGACTCCAAGAAATCGCAGCCGACGTCGAGGCGCTTCATAGAGACGAGATCCCGCGCTTGCTTTGGGGGGTCGAGGAAGATTCCACCGCAGAGGGCTTGCTAATCGACGAGAACGGCGAGCTGGTTCCTCTGGCTGAGCACGACATCGTGACGGGGAGCACCGCGGCGGGCACTGTTTCCGAGGGGCGCACGTGCCGCGATTGGACGTCGGCCAGCGAAAATGATGTCGCTCAGGTCGGCCACAGCGACATCGCGCCAGCGGGCTTCGAGATCGAGGGAGTAGACATCCAGTCGTGGAACTCAGCGCATGACACCGTGAGCTGCACCGAGCCGGGGCTCGCGGAAAGGCGAGGCGCAGGCCGCTTCTACTGCTTCGCCATCGATTGATCGCGCAAAGGACTGCGCACCGACGAAGGGCGACAAGTAGCGCAGCTCAGGACGCGAATCCGAAACGGATGGTGGCTCGCCTAGTTACACTGCCCGGAGGCTTGGCATTCGTCGACTGTGGGCCAGCATTGGCTGGCAGCATTGCAGGACACAGGCGCGCCTTGCGGACACTCGGCCTGGCCGGTCGGATCTTGCCAATTGGGGTCGCAGGTGCCGGGGTTCGGGTTGGTTGAGGTGCATTGGCCAGAAGCTTCGCATTCGTCGACCGTAGCCCAGCATTGAGTCGCCTGATTGCAGGATACCGTGGTGCCTTGCGGACACATGGACTGGCCAGTTGGATCTTGCCAATTGGTGATGCATCCGCTTCTTTCGCCAGTCAGACCACCTGAAGAATCGTCACTACAACCGAATAGCGCGAGGGCCGGCAGGAGCACTGCCACGAGCTTGAACATTCTCACCAGACGATTCCTTTCTCGGCGACCGAATCCGGCCGGGTCGCCAAGCGTGTTGAAGGTCGTGAGCGTATCACGACCTCAGCGAAGCGGCAGCGCCATCTTCGGGGAAAGGGAGACGAAATCACGCTCCTGCAGCGGCAGCGCCAGGGCTCTTTCGAGATGACCCGCGCCTGCCTTGGGGTCGGCAGGCGCCTGCGGCGAGCTCCATTCGGAATTCGGTCATCGGGCCCGAACCCTGGTGCGCCATCCGGGACCCCGCTTGATTGCAGGAATGATTTGGCCCGTTTGGATTGGAGTATGAGCATCCGCCGGTCGATGATATGCAGAGTCCATGCCCTACGTGATTCCGCTGCTGAGGGCGCTAGGAGCAAGCGCGGTCGAACGCTTCGCTGAGGATGGTTTTCTCGTTGTCGAGAATGCAATCAGCGAGGAGCAAATCGAAGCCTTGCGAGCCAGCTTCCCACGGCTCTTCGCCGGCGACTTCGACACGGGCGTCTACCCCGACGAGTGGTACTGGCGCGAGGGCATGAGCCTACCCGACGTGACACGGCACATGGCCAACGCCTGGAAGGCGGACCTCACGGTGGCCAAGCTCACTCTGTCACAGGACATCGGACGGGCTGCAACGGAGCTCACTGGCTGGAGCGGTGCGCGATTGGGGCAGGATACGATTTGGTGGAAACCGCCGAAGAGCAAGGCCGTTTCGTTTCATCAGGATTCGTCGTACATGGATTTCCTCGATCCGCCCAAGACCATCACCTGCTGGGTGGTGCTCGACCAAACCCATCGCGACGCAGGAACGCTCGAGTATGTGCCGGGTTCTCATCGCTGGCCGCTGACACGAATCCCAGAGGGGTTTCATGCGCCGGAAGACCATCGCGGTTTGATGAAACACGCAGCCCTGGGCGCGGGCAGTGAAGACCCAGAGCCCCTGCCCATCGAGGTGCCCGCCGGAACGTGCGTGTTTCATTCCGGCGAGATTTGGCACGGCTCCGGCCCAAACGTGACGGGCGATACGACGCGTCGTTCGATCGGCGTCCACATGGTGCCAGTGGATGCGCAGTTCTCGGATCGGCCCGGCGGCTACATCTATCGGCGCTACCAACGCACCGGCGATCCAACGCTCGACGAGAGCTACTTCCCCATCCTCTGGTCCAAGGACGGACGGCGTACCGATTGGATCGATACGTATTGCGAAACGGGGAGACGCGAGCGTTTGCAACGGCAGGTGGCCCAGTGATGCCAACAACTCCACCGACCTCAACTCGTCGGTGAGCGCCAGCAGAGCAGCATGGTCCATCGAAGGTCGGGGTCGCTGTGCTTTCGCGGGCGCCCGAAGCTCAGGTTCCGCAGAATGTCTGTCGAACGACCTGATCGGGCCGTGGTGGGACGGCGTACTGTTCCAGCGACGGCTGATCCTCGTAGGGAGACGACAGCACTTCGACGAGTTGCTCGAATGGCTCGAGATCGGCATCTAGAACCGCAGCTTGGATGGCCTCTTCGACCCGGTGATTTCGGGGAATGAAGGCCGGGCTGACGGAGCGCATGTCGTTCCGACGCTCCTCGGTGGATCGTGTTTCACTAGCGAGGCGACGTCGCCAACGCAGCGCCCATTGTTCGAAGGCCGCAGGATCATCGAAGAGGCCGCTTACCGAGCCGTCGTCTTGCGAGCTCGGGTCGACGAGGTCGCTGAGCCTGCGGAAGGTCAGCGTGAAGTCGGCGGCGTTCTCCGCCATCCTGCTCAGCAGATCGTCGGCGAGTGCCGCGTCGCCCTCCCGAGTCTCGCCCAGCCCGAGCTTTCGCTGCAAGCCGGCTCGATAGAAATGCTCGAATCGATCCGGAAAGGTTCGAATGACCTCCGTGGCGAGAGCGACTGCAGCTTCTTGCTCGTCCGCAATCAGCGGCAAGAGCGCGTTCGCAAGCCCCACGAGGTTCCAGTGCGCAATCGATGGTTGCTGCGCGAACGCGTATCGGCCCCACTGATCGATGGAGCTGTAGACCGTATCAGGATGATAGCTGTCCATGAACGCACAGGGGCCGTAGTCGATCGTCTCTCCGGCAATCGACATGTTGTCGGTGTTCATGACGCCATGAATGAACCCGACGAGTTGCCAGCGGGCGATCAGCTCGGCCTGTCGCTCGATGACCGAAGCGAGCAAGGCGAGTATGGGGCGCTCTGCCTCGGCCGCCGCCGGGTAGTGACGCCCGATGACATGATCGGCGAGCACCCGGAGTGCCGCTTCGTCACGCCGGCCGGCGAAAAACTGGAACGTCCCTACCCTGATGTGACTCTGCGCGACCCGTGTCAGGACCGCGCCCGGCTGATAGGTCTCGCGCGCAATCTGCTCACCCGTCGTCACCGCGGCGAGCGAACGCGTGGTCGAGATGCCCAATGCCGCCATCGCCTCGGCGACGATGTACTCGCGCATGACCGGACCGAGCCCCGCACGCCCATCGCCGTTGCGAGAGAAGGGCGTAGGGCCTGCACCCTTGAGCTGAACATCGCGGCGCAGACCATCTCGGTCGATGAGCTCCCCAAGCAGAATCGCCCGGCCATCACCCAACTGCGGCACCCAGCTCCCAAACTGAAACCCCGCGTACGCCATGGCCAGCGGCTCGGCGCCCTCGGGGAGTCGATTCCCGGCGAGCACTTCGATTCCCTCGGGCGTGACCAGGCGCTCGGGGTCGAGTCCCAGCTGACGAGCGAGGCTCTCGTTCACACGAATCAGCCCAGGCGCGGCCACCGCGGTTGGCGCAATGCGTGCGAAGAAACGTTCGGGGAGTCGCGCGTAGCTATTGTCGAAGGGAAACAAGGGTCTCGATGTAGCGACCCCTCGATGGCCGTCAAGACGCACTCGAGCTGCCAGTTCAGAAACATCGTCGCGTCAGAGATACTGCCACCAGCCGTCGGAAAGCTGTCGAACACCATACGGTTGCGGTAGGATACCCGCCATGAAGCGACGAGAGCTGATGATGGTCGGGGCGAGCACTGCGCTTGCCCATGGTGTAACCACGGTGATGGGCTGCGGGGCGCAGGGGCAAGCGGCGAAAGCCACCACACCCGCCGCGCTCGTGGGCAAACACGCGGACCAACGCGCAGAAGTGATGGCCGCGACTAGCGAATGCCTTCGAGACGGCGAAGTGTGCCTGGCGCAATGCCTGCGGCTCCTCGGCAAAGGCGACACCTCCATGGCGGACTGCAGCAAAGGGGTGCAGCAAATGCTCGCCGTCTGTGGCGCCGTGCCTGCGCTCGCCGCTGCCGACGCGCCGCGTCTGCGCGCACTCTTAGAAGTCTGCGCTGCCGTGTGCGAGGACTGCGAAGCCGCCTGTCGTCCCCACGTGGGCCATCACCCCGAGTGCGCAGCCTGCGCTGCTTCGTGCTTGCGCTGCGCTGCAGCGTGCCGGGCGATGCTGAGCTGAGCCCGTTGGTGGCGGCTATCGGTTAGGCGTCCACTCGAGGCCCCTGGCTCCCGGGACGTCGAGGCCGCGCTCTTGGCACTCCTCGAGCGAGATGTTTTCAATCACGACGTCGTCGCCTGTCGTCATGATGACGCAGGTGCCTAGGTCGCTGCCCGACCCACAGGCGCCCATCAATGCAGCCATCAAGCCCAGGCCCAACACCCGGTTGTGAACGATTGCCTTCGAGCCAAGCATCTCAGCCTCCTCTCTCTCGTCTTCCACTTCGCTTAGGGTCATAGATTCGCGGCGCCACCAAACGCATGAAATGCGCATTCACGGTGCGCGACGCAAACAATGCGACTGCTACGGTGAACATCGGAGCTGATACGAGGCACATGCCCGTGGTGCGGATTTTGCATTATCGGCCAGAGTGCAAATCTTTCCGATAGTGCTTGTGTCGCTGCTGTTGCCTGGGTTCGCCGTCTGGAGCGCCGGTTGTGGGCCGCCCGCACCCCCCGGCACGGACGCTGGAACCGACGCCGGAACCGACGCCGGAACCGACGCTGGCGCCGACGCTGGCACGGACGCTGGCACCGACTGCGTGGGCTACGCCGACTGCGAGGGCTTCACTTGGCCGGAGATCGGGGGAGAGATCGACTGCTACGAAGCGGAGGGCCACTGGGAATGCGTCGCTGGCGAATGCGTTCCGCTATGCAACCTAGAGTGTAACGCAGACGCCGAGTGCGAGTCCTTCAACTGGGAAGCGGGCTGCGGGGGCAACTGGGATTGCATCCAGGGCCTGTGCGAGGAAGCCTGCGACCCGGTCGGCTGCGGCGACGCCGCGTGTGATGCTGCCGGGGGCGAGACCGAAGCCTCCTGCCCGGCCGACTGCGTGGAGCCCTGCACCGTTCCCGCCGATTGCGTAGACAGCCTTGAGTGGGAACAACCCTGCTTCGGACGCTGGACTTGCGAGCTCAGCGCGTGTACGCCGCTGTGCGACTACTCCAGCTGTGGTGACGGTGACTGCGTCGCGACCATCGGAGAAGACGCCAGCAGTTGCATCCCCGACTGCCTGAGCACCTGCCAGTGGCCCACCGACTGCGTGCACGCTGACTGGACCCAGATCTGCCAGGGTCGGTACACCTGCTTCTTGGGCGACTGCCAGCAAACCTGCGACAGCAACGGATGCGGCAACGGAACCTGCGACGCCGTGTTGGGCGAGACGGCAGATTCTTGCTTCCAAGACTGCCTTGGCGGGCCCTGTGCCTTGGCCACCGACTGCCTCGGCGTGCGCTGGTACGAGAACGATTGCCCGAGCGGTGGGCATTGGGAGTGCAGGCTTCCTGCCGGTGCCTGCGAGGCCGTCTGCGAGGACGTCACTTGCGGAGACGGGACCTGCGACGTCCTGGCCGGTGAGGCAGCGACAGGGTGCCCGTCGGACTGCGGGGACTACGACTGCGAACTGAGTACGGACTGCGATGGATTGAGCCTGCCCAGCGGCTGCCAGAGCTGGCTCTGCGTGAACCGCAATTGCAACCCAGTCTGCCCCTAGCGAGACCTAAAGGCTTCGTTCAGCGCTAAGCCAATCGTCGAGCTCGTGATTTGGGGCGAAGGCGCGCTGCTCGGCGAGGAAGTAGGCGGCTTCGGCGATGCGCTGGGTCCGCTGTTGTGCGCTGAGCACCGCGGTTTGCCTGGCCGGCGCTCGCTTGGCGGCAGTCTTCGTGCTCTTGGTCCGCCGGACTGTCTTTGCGTCCGCTCGCTTCGACGTCGAGCCGGCTGTTGCGGTGCTGGTTGTTGGTTTGCGGTTCTTTGACCGCTTCGACTGGGACCGGGATGCGGCCTTGATGTTGTTGCTTTCCATAAGCGCAGATATGCGCACGCCGACGCTCTGCGCAACTTTTCGGCGCATTGGAAAATCTGGAAAAATTCACCGCGGGTCGCCTAGCTCAATAGAACTGCTTACAGCATTTCACGCGCGCAGAGCCGCGTCGCTCAGGGCGCGTACCAGATGGGCGAGGTGTACGCGCGCTCCTGAATCGTTAGCGGCTGTCCGGTCTCGTTGGGGTCGGTTTCGCGGGCCACCGCGTCGTAGAGGGTATGCCTCGGGGTAGGAACCTGCAGGACGCGCAAGTAGTAGAAGGCCGGTTGCTCGAGATTGAACTCCGGGTCGGACCAGAAGCCGTAGAGCGAAGGCGCACCCTCCACATCCACGTAGGTCGCTGTCGCCACGTCGACCATGTTCTTCACTGGCGGAAGCTTCCCGTCGGGCCCGCGCTCACGGCCGCCGGACCACGCGACGTCGTAGACCTTCTCTTGTGTCTTCCCATTGTCATCCACCCAGCCCTTGACGAGTTGAATGCGATCGAGATTGGCGCCTTCGGCGTCTTTCACGGCGTACATCAGGAAGCTGGGCGCCTTGCCTTCGGGCGCCTTCTTCAAGTCGCTCCCCATCGGGTGCCCGGACATGTACCCGATACTGACCATGTTCGCCTTGCGAGCTTGTTTGGCCTCGAAGTTCCAACCGCCAAAGAAGCGCACCCGCATTCGGGGCCCAGTGGTCGCATAGACCTCTTTGCGCTTGAAGGCGTCAAAGATCGAAGTCCGTGTGTTCTCCTCGGCCCATACGGCGACGAGGCCTTGTGCGCTCGCCGTGTCGCGCTCTGAAGGGCCTGCGCTCAAAAAATGCGCCTCCTCCGCAGAGGCGAGACCCGTATGGGAGCCGGTAGAGCCGATCATCCCGAATTGAAAAGGGTTGGCGCCAAGCGATTGGCTGATTTGAAGCCCGCGCAGCAAAGCCGTGCGGGCGTAGGAACCCTCGCTGATCGTCGCCTGCGCTTCACCTTGCTTCGACGCGCTCGCAAACGCCTCGAAGCCCGCAAACTCGTCATCGGGGGATAGCGACGGGTGCGTTTCAGAGTCGCCTTTGATTTGTGTGACCTCGGCGAGCGGTTCCCACCGCATGCGCGTCTGCGCATACGCCGCGGTAATCGGCAGCCCTTCACTATCGGCCTCGGGGTACATCTTGCCGCCGCTGAGGTTCGGGTTGCTTGGAATCGCGATGAAGTCCGTCCCTAGTCGAGTGCTGGTTTGCTCGAGCCAGCTCCAGAGCTGCTCAGGCCGCGAGCCGTCAAGCGCGCTGAAAGGAACCAGCTGCTGCGCCTGTTCCGCGCCTTGGTTCATGAATACGACTCGATGAAGCTTGTGACCCGCCAGCTCGGAGGTCCATTCCCAGCCGACAAACGTAGTGAAGGCGCAGGGTGCGTAATGACGCTCCGCAGCCTCGATGGTGCCTGCCCATGCAGCCTTGGCGAGTCCTTCGGCGTGATCGGCCACAATCGCGAAATCGAGCGGTGCCCGAAGCCGAACCATCGCCTGGGTGTAGGGATCGACCACGGGAAGCCCTTTGGCCCAGCGGTAGGCGGTGTTCGGATCAGCCGAGCGATTGCCCAGCCGATGAGCGTCCGCCGAGAAGCTGGTATGGACGTGCGTATCCCCCCAGAGGAGCCGATTGGGCTCCCGGGCGATGACGGCGGAATTCGTCGGCGGAGGTCCTTTGCAGCCGAGCAAGCCCGGCGCCACCGTCCCGAGGGCGATGAGAATCCACAGCGCTTTTCGGATTTGGTCCATGGCCTCTCAGTACTGAATCCGTGCGCCGACGCACCAGGTGAATCCGCGCAACTGTGCATTCGCCTCTCGCGGGCGATCCGTGGTTTGAACGTAGACGTAGGGCATGATGCCAATCATGAACAACCTGAGGTTGTAGCCGACGCCGACCCGACCCTGTGTGGCGTGCCCGGCCTCGTCGAAGAGCGCCCCTGCTTGCATGAAGACTTTGACGGTGCGGATCGGCCACCAGCCGATGCCCCCGCCGACCCACCAGTTCTGTGGCCCCTGGAAGAGGAGACGGCCGAGCTTCTGGCCGAGCACCTCGAACGAGACCCCATTGAACTGACGATCGATGTGGTACTCGTACCCGAGGCCGACGGTGATGTTTTTCTGTCTGAAGGCGTTTCGAGTACCGGAGAAGTCGATATGCACGTGATGCATTCGCTCGTGGGAGTCGAGCTGGTACTTTTGAAGCTGTGCAGGGGTCGGCGCGACGCCCGCAGCGTTCATCAGCGTCACGATGAGCGCGGTCAACATCGGCTAGGATCCTCCCTTTGTCATGATGCCGTCCGTTCGACAGCGGTCACATTCGGCCGGTTTGAACCGGATGATCGTTCCATGGACCCATCGGCCGTTCAGACTGAGCGCTGGAATCACGGCATGGCCGCCTGAGGCACAGACCACAGGTCCCACAACCTTGCGGAAGCGTTCCTCGTTGTCGGGCAACTGCTTCATCGAAAACGCATCGAGGTCGATGACGCCCAGCTCTTCGTAAGAGTCGACGATCCGATTTCGAATCACGCGGTATTCACACGCGGGACCCCGGGCCGCATACGTGCCCCCCGTCTTCCGGTACTCCCCCACCCCACCACAAGCGACGAGGCCAATCGCGAGGATCCAGATCAATGTACTAAGCGTGAGTCTCATGTTTCGCGGCCTACTTCACTGTGATTGTCACCTTCGAAATTTGGCCGGTGAACCGCGACGCGGCCTCCGAACCGATGGTCTCCACCACGGGCGTAGCGAGATCGACGCCCACATCAGCGGTCTCGTCGGCGGAAAAGATCATGGGCTGGGTGCGTTCGATGCGCCCCTGGGCAACCTTCCTCTGGTTGACGAAGAGCGTGCCGGTGCCGCCCTTGCCGACGCCTCCGCCGTCGTAGGCAAACTCGAAACGGATCGTGGATTTGCCGGCAGCGAGGGGCTTGGTCGCGGCGATCGTGAAGCGCTGCAGCCCGAGGAAGTTGTAGTCGTAGGCAGGCACTCCGTCCTTGACATAGAGCGCCCAGCCGCCGAAGCGGCCGCCCTGCACGAGGATGGCGCCGTTAGCGCCGCTCTTCGGCACGTCCACCTCCGCGGTGATGGTCTTGGACTTGTTCTTGATGTTCAAGAATACGTTCTCGGTCATGCCGGTCATGCCCTCGGCCAGCGTTAGCGAGGTGCGGCCCGCCATGAGGTCGGGGCGGCCTGCCAGGGCCGCGTTCACGCGCTCGACGGTGCGGTCGTCGATCGGCAGCACGTGGTTCTTCTCGGCTACGTCCATGAACAGGGCCTGCAGCTCGGCCAGCTTCTGCGGATGCTCTGCAGCGAGGTCGTTCACCAGGCTGAAGTCGGTGCGGGTGTCGTACAGCTCCCAGATGTCGTCGGCGAGCGGCCTTCGCGGTTTCATCTCCCACGGCGCCCGGTGAATCGTTCTTGCGAACCAGCCATCCTGGTACATCGCTCGGTTGCCGAACATCTCGAAGTACTGCGTGACATGGCGGTCCTTCGCCGCGACATCGTCGAAGCTGTAGACCATGCTCACCCCGTCCATGGGGCGCTGCGGCGTGCTGTTCACCACCTTGGGCTCGGGCAGTCCCGCGGCCTCGAGGATGGTCGGCGCGACATCGATCACATGATGGAACTGGGTGCGCAGCTCGCCCTTGGCCTTGATGCGCTTCGGCCAATGAACGGCCATGCCCACCTTGGTCCCGCCGTGGTCCGACGCGACCTGCTTTGTCCACGAATAGGGCGTATCGAACGCGACTGCCCAGCCGGCGGCCATGTGCGGATAGGTCTCGGGACCGCCCCACTGGTCGAGATGCTTCAGCATGTCGGCGACCTTCTCCTGCACGCCGTTGAAATAGGTCATCTCGCTGAACATGCCGTTGCGACCGCCCTCGGCGCTGGTGCCGTTGTCTCCGTAGACGAGAAAGATCAGGGTATTGTCGAGCTCTCCGGTCTCCTCGACGGCCTGGATGACCCGACCGATTTCATGGTCGGTCATCTCGACATAAGCCGCAAAGACCTCGGCCTGGCGCGTGAATAGACGCTTCTCGTCCGCGGAGAGCTCGTCCCAGTCCGGAATCGCCTCGGGCTTGGGCGCGAGCTTCGTGCCCTCCGGCACCACGCCCTTTTCGATCTGACGGGTGAGAATCTCTTGGCGGAGGGCGTCCCAGCCCTGGTCGAACTTGCCCTTCCAGCGCGCGATCCATTCTTTCGGCACATGATGCGGCGCGTGCGTAGCGCCCGGCGCGAAGTAGACCATGAACGGCTTGTCCGGCGTCAGTGCCTTCTGGTACTTGATCCAGGCGACCGCCTGGTCGGTCATGTCGGTCAGGAAGTAGTAGCTCGGATCCTCCGGCAACTCGACCGGATGCACGCCGTCGTAGATGAACGGCGCCCATTGGTTGGTTTCGCCGCCGAGGAAGCCGTAGAACTTGTCGAAACCCTGATGGGTCGGCCAGCGGTCGAACGGACCGGAGATGCTTGCCTCCCAGGCAGCGGTCTCATGCCACTTGCCGAAGGCCCCGGTGCTATAGCCGTTGAGGCGCAGCATCTCCGCGACCCCGGTCACGTTGTTGGGGATCTGCCCGGTGTTCCCGGGGAACGCCGTGCCCGTTTCGATGATCCCGCCCATGTTGGCGACGTGGTGATTGCGCCCGGTCTTGAGGGCCGCGCGCGTCGGCGAGCACACGGAGGTGGTGTGGAAGTTGTTGTAGCGCAGCCCCTCTTTGGCGATCTGGTCAAAGGTGGGGGTCGCGACGGGTCCGCCGAACGTGCTGGTCCCCGCAAAACCGAGGTCGTCGACCAGAACGACGACCACGTTGGGAGCCCCTTCGGGCGCTTTCACTTCGAAGCGCGGCGGCGGTGTCGCGTTCCGCACGTCGAGCTCGGTATACAGCGGCGGATCGGGCTCAGGAATCGGCAGCACCGTCCGATCCAACTCTCCCTCGGCTTTGATGGTGGCGCTCGGCTGTTCGGCAGGCGCCTCGACCGGAGCGCTGGACTTCTGGCATCCGATGGCCAGAACGAAACCGAGCGCGGTTGTGATCCATGGTGTTGCGGCTCTCAAAGATTGTCCTTCTTTGGGCGCACCGAAGGGAACCCTATTTCTTCACGGTGAGCGGCTGGCTGAGCTGGAACTCGAGCAGCGTGCCTTTGGGAATCTTCACGGAACCCCTTTGCAGTATTACCCCGGTCGATTTCTCCGAGAAGCTGCCCGTTTGGATCGGGTACATCGTTCCCTCGATGTTGATTTGGGTGAGGTTTAGCGTGAGGTCGGAGTGCTGCATGACGATGCCTCGCCCAACTTTCTTCGAACCGATCACCTGACCGTAGACCTGCGTACCCGCCTTTGCGACGACCTCATCCGCTGAAAGGAGATTGGCCTCGAGCGTTGCACTGAACCTGCGTCCGGCCTTGTCATTCGACGATACCTCGTCGCCCGTCCTGACCATCATCGCGGTTCCAGCCGGAACGGTGATCGCTTTCTTTTCCTTGGGCTTACCCGTGTCGGGCTTCTCTTCCTTGGAGGGGGGAGCCTCGTCGAGAGCGGAGGGCTCCGCGCGACTCGAAGCTGAGATCGTAAGTAGGGACAGGACTCCGAAGATTGCTACGAGCACCGCCATGTGACGTTGCATCGCTCGTGTTCCAGACACTCTTTGCCTCTTGGTTAGGGCCCCAGCAGGCTCGAAGGTGAGCCTGCCCAGACCATAGGTGCCGCGGCGTCTTTACACCAGCCGAAAGCGTCCAGTCCTCCCGACGCTATCGCGCAGATTTTGCGCGAGGACGACGGCAACACTCACGGTGCGGATTCGGTGCTCTGCTTACGACGGCCCCTCGGGGTCAGTGTCATCGGCAGACGCGTCGTCCGAGGGTAGCCGCTTCGTAGTTCGAACGAAGTTCACGAAGAAGACAAGCGGCATGGCGAGAATGACGGCAAGGCCGGCTTTGACGTCGAGCAGCGAGATGAGAACGCCCGAGAACAGAGCCAAGGCGAAGACACGAGACGCCCAGAGGATTCGCCGGGCGAGCCTCGCAGTCTTGGGGCCCTTGTGCATCTCCGGCAGAGCAAGCACGTGTGCCCACTGCCTCTTTACGAGCCACGCAGCGACCAGATTCGTCCCGGCGAACAAAAGAACCGGCCTCCAGTCATCGCGTCTCGTTCCCACGATCTGGGAAACGAAAGGCAGAAGCGTCACCGGCAACAGAAACAATAGATTGAGAACGACGAGCCTTCGGTCCACGCGCTGCAAACCAGCATAGAGGAGGCTGTGGTGCGTCCAGTACATGGCGATGAGCCAGAAAGCCACAGCGTACACGAGCACCTGGTGCAAGAACTTCTCGCGCTCCAAAGCAATTGCAGCCGCGTCGAGCGCGACATCGGAGGGCACCTCGATACCGAGAACCAGGATGGTAATCACGACGGCGAAGACGCCGTCACTGAAAGCGATTACCCGTTCGAGTGGAAAATATCGAGGTAGAGGTTCCATAGGTCGCCAATCACCGTCCCTGCTTCTCGGAGAAAGCTCGCAACTCGGACCGCAGCATAGACCAGTTGCGCGACGAGGCAGAATCGGCCCGAAATCCAAAGCAGATTAGGCCAGCGGCTTCTCCGCCACGATTCTCCAGTTCAGATCGGCGATCTTGGCCTTTTCTGCAAGTGTCCATGACTCACCGCCGCTCTGAAGGAGGTCGAGCGACTCCTCGACCCAGGGCGGCAGAATGCGAACCGCCTCGAGCGCCCTGATGACCTTTCGGCCCCCGAGAATCAAATCTCGCTTCTGCTCGCAAATCGGCCAGGCCGCGCCCCTCGAAGGAGCGGAAAGAACAATCTCAAAACCCGCCCTTTCCAAGGCGGCGCAAACATCCGCAGGGTACATGGATTGAGTCGCCGCAAGCGTCGGTAGAAACGACTTGTGCAGTCGTACGTGCTCTTCGTTGTCCCAGTCGAAATGCGGCGTCAACAGATACTCGGAACACGCGTATCGTGCCCCGGGCTTCAACACCCGGTACATCTCTGCTGCGTGGTCATCGAGCTCTTCTTTCTTGAAGAACGGCCAGACCGCTTGAAACGAAAAGCAGCCGTCGAAGGTTTCCGACTCATACTCGAGCGGCTCGTGATGGTTGCCCACCTTGAAGTGAAGCCGATCGCTCATTCGGCATTCCGCCGCCCAGTCGATCGCACTCTCAATCTGATTGGGGTCGATGTTGTATCC
>Ga0316189_10001842_pt1 | contig 20977 bp, 15 predicted proteins | sample LowCovwburrow_MG_FD_204930 | JGI IMG/M metagenome (GOLD analysis project Ga0316189, IMG submission 204930) | Coastal sediment microbial communities from Maine, United States - Lowes Cove worm burrow | ecosystem: Environmental > Aquatic > Marine > Coastal > Sediment | place: USA: Maine... | reverse complement strand
CCAATTTCACAAGGATTTTCTCGTCAGTATCCACATCACTTGTCGCGAATTTTCCCGGATCGAAGCCGTATTCATTTTGGAAAATATCAATCGCACGGTCAACATCGGCCTGCGTTACACCGGGGATATTTTCAATCGTCTGTGTGTTGGCAGGGCGGCGGGTCTTGAACTTCTCATAGTTTACAAAGAAAAACAGCTTGTCTTTGATGATCGGTCCACCAAGGGTCGCGCCGTATGTCTTTTCGTTGAAGTCACCGATCGCTAGCTCATCGTTACCGCTACGGTTACCTGTCAGGCTATCGTTGGTGTAAAAGCCGTAAACGCTACCGTGCAGATCATTGGTGCCTGATTTGGTAACGATGTTGATGTTACCGCCCAGGAAGTTACCGTAGGTTACGTCATAAGGTGCGATATTTACGTTGATCGCCTCAATAGCATCAATTGAAATTGGCGTACGCTGTGTTGCTGAGGCATTCAGTGACAGGCCAAAGTTATCATTCTGTGCTACACCATCGACGGTCACGCTGTTGAAACGGAAGTTAGCACCCGCGATCGAAACAGCAGGTCCGCGCGGTACACTATCATCAACCAAAATTTTCGAATCGGTCTCAAGCACGCTTACAAAGTCACGACCAATTGATGGAATTGATGTGATCTGGGCTGGTCCGAAGTCGCGACCAGCGCCTGTGCGTAGTTCACCGACTGCTGCTTGAGCGGTTACGACGATCTCTTCAAAATCGAATAACTCTCCAGTTGGGTTAGCGCGCAGTGTAATATCGCCGACTTCACCAAGGCCAAGCTGTAGATCGTTGATGTTGTTCGGTGCCTCGGAAACCACCAATGACTGGTCCGTTAAGCGAACAACATAAGGGCCGCCTACTGGCAGGCCGCGGGCTGATAAAACGCCAGAATCGTTCGATGTTCTGACATATTCACGACCCGTTGGCACGTGTATGATGGTAACGGACACGCCGGAAAGGCTAGTGCCCGTCGGATCAACAACTTGAACGCGGAGCGAAGATGATGTTGACTGTGCACTGGCTGCTGTGCCCGCTGCAATGACTGCTGAGGCCACTGAGGCTAAGAGCGCTAATCGGCGAAAAGATTTCATTGATTTTCCTGACTTAATACGGATTGGTTTAATTCGATCGGCGATACCTTACCCGAGGGAGCGCAAGAGTCAATAATCGATCGGTCATGATCGTGTAATGTCGCGTTGAAAACGCTTGACCTGTGGCAAGAAAACACCTATACCCCGCCCACTGTTAACCGAATGGATATGGCAATAGTGATCATATCCGCACAGGCAACCAGCCCACCATCTTGCTATTCCGAGCATATCGGAAAAGGACTAGGGCACGTCTGTGGCGCTAATTGGAAGGAGCGATTCAATGTCCAAGCGTATACAAGCGAAATATAAACTCGACCGCCGGATGGGCGAAAATATCTGGGGCCGTTCAAAGTCACCAGTCAACGCCCGTGATTATGGCCCCGGCCAGCACGGTCAGCGCCGTAAAGGTAAGCTGAGCGATTACGGCATCCAACTGCGCGCCAAACAGAAGCTGAAAGGCTACTATGGCAGCATCTTGGAAAAGCAATTCCGCAAATATTATGAAGAAGCTGTTCGTCGTAAAGGCGATACTGGTGAGAACTTGGTTGGTATTCTTGAGTGTCGTCTAGACGCTGTTGTTTACCGGGCAAAGTTTGTCCCAACAGTTTTTGCTGCTCGTCAGTTCGTCAATCACGGTCATGTTTTGGTGAACGGCAAGCGCTGTAATATCCCTAGCCGCATGGTTAAAGCTGGTGACACGGTTGAAATTCGCGAAAAGTCTCGCGGGATTCCAATGGTCATTCAAGCCGAGCAGAGCCCAGAGCGTGACCACCCTGAGTACATCAGCGTTTCAGGCCCTAAGGCAACTTTCGTCCGCGTCCCGACGCTGGATGAAATTCCTTACCCAGTGATGATGGAACCAAACCTAGTGGTCGAATTCTACTCACGTTAATAGATGGTAGCAGTTGCATCTAGCAACTGAGTCGATTCTAAAAGATACTAAAGCCGTTCAGCCTAACCGCTGGGCGGCTTTTTTATGTCACTCCGTCATGGGCCGACTTGCCTCAAATACCACCGACTGGATTCCGGCCTTCGCCGGAATGACGATAAGATTTAGGCCTTCGCCGGAATGACGGTGCTGAGGCAAACCAGAAACTGATTGTAGCCCGTCCCCGCTTGTTGGTAGCATTGCGCTCATATAGAAGGGGGAGAAATCTGTCCTCCAGCCAAACAATTTAGCCGGGTCATTGTGATCGCGCTGGCTTTGGCGCTATGGTTTATGCCTATCAGCGCTTCAAGACCCGTGAATAAATCGCTTAGGCGGTTGAAAGCTATCCATAGTTTCGCTAACAATTAGAAAAGCAAAGGGACAGGCAGTATGGCAGCGAAGTGGGATGTTTTGATTACCGGGGGTCGGGTTTTCGACGGAACCGGTGGCGTTCCGTATAGCGCTGATGTGGCCATCAGGGGTAAAAAAATTACCGAAATAGGATTCAATCTAGACAGAGCCAATGCCAAGACGGTCATTGATGCGTCTGAACAATGGGTCATGCCCGGCCTGTTTGATATTCATACACATTTTGATTTAGAGCTAGAGATTGCGCCCGGCCTTCCCGAAGCCATCCGCCACGGGACGACGTCGGTGGTCATCGCCAATTGCAGTCTGGGTGCTGCTTTTGGTAACCAGCGTGACGGTGATATTGATCCCATCGTTGATTGCTATGCTCGGGTCGAAAATGTTCCCAAGCATGTGCTGTCGCTGGTTGCTGATAAGATGACATGGGAGAACCCCAGTGATTATTTAGCACATCTTGATAAGGTTAAAATGGGGCCCAATACGCTTGTCCTGCTGCCGCACAGTATGCTACGGATCGAGGTCATGGGCTTTAAGCGATCAGTGAGCGATCACCCGACCGCTGATGAGTTAACTGAAATGGGGGCCATCTTAGGTGATGCCCTTGATGTAGGCTATGTTGGCTTTTCGACCGACGCTCTGCCGTTTCACTATCTGGCCAATGATCCCAATCGTCACAAAACAATCCCCACCCAGTTCGCCAAATACGGTGAACTCAAGTCGTTAGCCAATATCGTCCGCGAGAAAGACCGTGTCTGGCAGGCGACACCGCCCAAAGACAGCATGTTTGATACGGCTAGGACCTTTCTGCTGACCAGCGGACGCTTTTTTGGGAAACCGCTGAAAGTCACCATCGTTGCTGCGATGGACTTGGTGACAAACCGCAAGATCATTCGGGCTGCTAAGACTCTGACCAAGGTACTTAACAGTCGTTTGATCAATGGCCATTTCTATATGCAAGCGCTGGGAGCGCCCTTCAAGGTTTGGTCAGAGGGCATGATCACCCCGCTGTCTGAGGAAATACCGGAACTGCGCGAACTGGTCGAGCTAGATCAAGAAGACCGCGCCGGGCGCGAAGCCGTGATGAATGACCCTGGTTATGAGGCCAGGTTCCTAAAGATGTGGCACCGCGGCAAATCGGGCTGGGGACTGTCGGCAATCAAGCACAAGCTAAGACTGGAAGATTATGCCCTGCCGCGCCATCTGTCCGCCTTTGTGATAGAGCGTTGCCCCGTGCCCAACTGGGCAGGGCTGACCATGCAGCGCATTTATGACCGCTTTAAAGCCTATGATGATGATATCACCCCGGCGGATTTATCGAAGGAAGAAGAGACGTCGTTTAAGGCCATGAAAGGTAAAGTGACGTGCGACGGCATGTTCCTGCTGTCCTTATTGCGGCAGTTCGATACCGATCTATATTGGCATACTACAACGGCCAATCTTGACCCTAAAAAGACCCGTGACTTAATTATGGACCCGACGCTGCTGCCCGGTTTCAACGACAGCGGAGCCCATCTGACAAACATGGCCTTTTATGACGTAAATTTGCGGGGGTTAAAGCTGGCGCAGGAAGGCGGCGAGGGCGATGTCGCTTTTCTGGTGAACCGCCTTACGAAAGTGCCCGCTGATTTCTTCGGTGTTGACGCGGGCACGCTTGAAGTTAATCGCCAAGCTGATGTGATTGTCATCGACCCCGAGGTGCTTAGCGGCTATGACGGCGAGGCGCATGTGAAAACCATTTTCCGCGAAGAGTTTCAGAATAATCAATTGGTTAACCGATCTGACGGTGTGGTCTCTCATGTTATGGTGAATGGTAAACTGGCTTGGGCTGATGGTGATTTTACCAAGGATTTAGGTAAAAAGAAGATGGGTGACGTGCTTCGGCCCCATCAAGCTGAATCCTGTACCAAGGGCGCCCAGCCAATGGCTGCAGAGTAAGGATATTTCCGTGGAAAATTACACCATACGTCAAGCGGTTGACGCAGACGGTGATGCTATCATTCGGGTCGTCAATGCCTGTTTCAAGCTATATGAGGACCAAGGCGTTTATCTGGATATGGATAATCTGGACGCTGATCTGGTCGCGCTCCGATCTAAATATGAAAAGTTAGGAGGCGAGATTTGGGTCGCCGAAAACGATCAAAAGATTGTCGGTATTGTTGGCTACACACCCGAGGCGGGCGGCATGATCGAGCTGAAGCGGCTGTATGTTGAGCCCGGTTTGCATGGCTCAGGGCTTGGGCTCAGATTGCTTGCAATGGTCGAAGAAGCTTTAGATCGGCGCGGAGATACGGCAATCAGCCTGTGGTCGGACACCCGGTTTACTCGGGCGCATAAATTCTATGAACGCGCGGGATATATCCGCCAAGCGGAGACGCGTTTCCTTCATGACTTATCCAAAACTGAGGAATATTGCTTCATAAAGCGATTTTCTTGAAACGGTGTACGACTATCCTTGCCATTGGGTAAGGCTGAGGTCTAAAGTGCCGTCATCTCCGGGGGAGCCAGTGATCGCTGGCTGAGAGTTCGCATGGTGCGAAGACCCATTGAACCTGATCTGGCCCGCATGCCCTGTGGTTACCAGCGTAGGAAAGGAATGACAAATGCCTGATTCAGCAAATAACGATTTTGATATCACAACTGGCCCCATCGCGGGTTCTAAAAAGATTTATGTGTCCAGCGATAATGACCCATCGATTCAAGTTCCGATGCGCGAAATTAGCCTGCACCCCAGCGCCAACGAGGAGGCTGTTGTTGTCTATGATACCAGTGGACCTTACACGGATGATAGCGCTGAGATTGATATCTATAAAGGCCTACCCCAAAAGCGTAGAGGCTGGGTATTAGCCCGCGGTGATGTGGAAGAATATGAAGGCCGTGACATCAAGCCCGAAGATAACGGCAATGCGACCGAGAAATACTTGGCGCCTGAATTTCCGGTGAAACATCGCCCACTGCGCGCCAAAGCCGGTGTGGCAGCAACCCAGCTTGCATATGCGAAACAGGGTATGATTACGCCAGAGATGGAATATATAGCCATCCGTGAGAACCAAAAACTATCAGCGCTGACACCACCGGATCAACGCTCGGGCGACCCGATGGGGGCCAATATTCCTGACATGATCACGCCGGAATTTGTCCGCGATGAGATCGCTGCTGGTCGCGCAATCATTCCAGCAAACATCAACCACGGCGAAGCCGAGCCGATGATCATTGGCCGTAATTTTCTTGTGAAGATCAATGCCAATATCGGCAACTCGGCGGTGACCTCGTCTATTGCTGAAGAAGTTGATAAGATGGTTTGGGCAACCCGCTGGGGCGCCGATAATGTGATGGACCTATCCACAGGCCGTAACATTCACAATACCCGCGAATGGATCCTGCGGAACTCACCCGTGCCGATTGGTACCGTGCCGATTTATCAAGCGCTTGAAAAGGTGGACGGTGTGGCCGAAGACCTAACGTGGGAGATTTTTCGCGATACACTGATTGAGCAAGCCGAGCAGGGCGTTGACTATTTCACCATTCACGCAGGCGTTCGTTTGGCCTATGTGCCGATGACCGCAAAGCGAGTGACGGGTATTGTGTCTCGTGGTGGGTCGATCATGGCAAAATGGTGCTTGGCGCATCATAAGGAAAGCTTCCTCTATGAGCATTTCGAAGACATTTGCGAGATCATGAAGGCCTATGATGTGTCCTTCAGCCTGGGTGATGGACTGCGTCCTGGCTCAATTGCTGATGCCAACGATGAGGCCCAGTTTGCAGAGCTTCGGACCCTTGGCGAGCTGACCAAGATTGCGTGGAAGCATGATGTTCAAGTGATGATCGAAGGCCCCGGCCACGTGCCGATGCATAAGATCAAGGAAAACATGGAAGAGCAGCTAAAGCATTGTCACGAAGCGCCTTTTTACACGCTTGGACCGCTGACAACCGATATCGCTCCGGGCTATGATCATATCACTAGTGCCATCGGTGCTGCTATGATTGGCTGGTTTGGAACAGCGATGCTTTGCTATGTAACACCCAAGGAGCACCTTGGCCTACCGGACCGGAATGACGTGAAAGAAGGCGTTATTACATATAAATTAGCGGCCCACGCCGCTGATCTGGCGAAGGGGCACCCTGCCGCGCAATCTCGCGATGACGCGCTGAGCCGGGCACGCTTCGAATTCCGCTGGGAAGATCAGTTTAACCTCAGCCTAGACCCTGACCGTGCACGGGATTTCCACGATCAAACCTTGCCGAAAGAGGCGCACAAAGTGGCGCATTTCTGCTCCATGTGCGGGCCGAAATTCTGCTCGATGAAGATCAGTCATGAGGTTCGTGACTTTGCCGCCAAGAAAGAAGCTGCGGAAAAAGGCATGGCCGAAATGAGCGAGAAATTCCGTGAAGAAGGCTCGGAAATTTACCAGCCTACCGAGGCGGCAGAGTAAAAATTTACGGTGATCGCTTGCGCTTTGTGGGCGATCACCTCGACACACACTTCGACACGCTCAGGGTGGGCAAAGGAAATTTCTAATCTTCACCCCGCCTTACCAGCCAATAGCCGATCAAGCCGCTGAAGATTAATCCTGCGCTGAAGGCTAGTTCAATGGGGTGATCAATCACCAGATAGATCAGTGTCCATCCCGTTAAACTGATAAATATTATCGGTGGCAGTGGGTAAAGGGGCACCGTGAACTTGGGGCTATCTGTACCGGACTTTGTTTGGTGGTGCCGCAGCACAAACAGGCCAAATACAGCGATCAAGGTATTCAGTGCCATCGTCGCGCCCGAGAAAATCAGAATGCTCTCAAAGGACGCTGACCATAGAAATATTAGCGTAAGCGTACCTTGCAGATAGATCGCATTCCTTGGGATACCATTTTTATTGGTAGCGGCTAACAGCTTAAACAGAGCGAAGTCTTGGCCAACCACTTGGTAGACTCTCGGTGCTGCAATGATCATCGCGCTGACAGTGGATACCAATAATAGCGCGAGCGTCACCCCCATGACGGCGCCGCCCATTTCACCAAAAGCAAATACTGCGGCGATATAGCCGACTTCTAGCTGGCCAGCCATTGAATCCATCGGGGCGACCAATAGAAATACAACGTTCAATAAGACGTATGCCAGCATAACTAATAAAGTACCCCCGCCCAATACCCACGGTAGGGTTCGCTTTGGCTGCTCTAGTTCGCCGGTAAGATATGTTGCTGCGTTCCAGCCGCTATAGGCATAGCTGACATATATCAGGGCGACAGCGAAGGCCCCGGAAGTTATCAGCTTGCTGTCCGCTAGCTTCGGCATGAAATCGACGTTCTGTAGATCGGGCGCTAACAGCAGGGCGCTGACCGAAAAGCCAATAATAAGGACAATTTTGGCTACGGTGAATATATCCTGCATCCCTGCGCTGTTTCGGTGGCTGGTGGAATGTATCAGCGTCATGATCATCACTAAACCTGTGGCCAGCCAAAGTGCGGAAAGCTGTGGGAAAACAGCCGACAGATATTTACCAAAGGTGATGGCGGCCAGCGCTGTGGGTGCGGCAAAGCCCACCGTTGCTGATATCCACCCCGATACAAAGCCAGCGGCTGGGTGAAATGTTTCCCGCAGGAAATTATATTCACCGCCAGATCGTGGCAACCTTGCGGCCAGTTCGGCGTAGGATAGTGCGCCGCAGATAGCTATAATTCCGCCGGTTACCCACAATGCCATGATGACAAAGCCGGACCTGATATCAAGCAGTTGAAAGCCAAGGCTGGTGAAGACGCCGGTGCCGATCATATTGGCGATCACGATTGCCGCTGCCGTCCAACCGCTAAATTTTCGTTTTGCTTCCAAGAAGGAACTCCGATCAAATGCCCGGTGATAGTGCGGCTATCACCTTTGATTTTCAACTTCCAAATCACGGAAAGGGACTTGGAAGGCAGTTAAAGAGATCTACTGGTCGCAGCGTGGGCACGGATAGCCTCACAGAGACTTGATTTTGGAACCAAGTCAGGTACGTTTACAATCAATATTCAATTTCAGGAGAGGGGACGATAATGATACGGAAAACAGGTTTAGCGCTGACGGTTGCACTGATGGGGGCCACGGCTGCAATTGCAGTTGATCACCACGGTGAGAAGGAAGACGGAAATAGTGCTATCGCGCATGCGCTAGCCAGTGAAAAACGGCAAGACTCGGACAGGGCTTCTGATGCAGCAAGAAAGCCTCAAAAAATGCTTAAATTCACAGGTATTGGGGCAGGCATGACGGTGCTCGATATTAATTCATCAAGTGGCTACTATGCTGAACTTTTCTCTAGTTTAGTGGGCGCCAAAGGCAAAGTGATAGCCCATAATGGTCCAGCTTATTGGGCGTTTATGAAAGAAACGCTTTCACCCCGATATAACGGCGATCATCTTGGCAATGTTGTGCAAATCCATGATGGCAACGAAGCCATAGATTTACCGGAAGGCAGCGTTGATGTGGCCTTCAGCGGGCTTGCTTATCATGACTATTTCATGAATGCAGAAGCTGTCAGCGATCCGACTGTTATGACGGCAGTAAATACATCGATTTATAGGGCATTGAAGCCGGGCGGCGTTTATGTGCTGGTCGATCATCACGCACCAGCGGGAAGCGGCGCTGCAGCCGGCGGCACGTTGCACCGAATTGACCCGGCTATCGTGCGCGAGCAGCTGGAAGCTGTCGGGTTCTCGCTGATCGAGGAAGCTGATTTTCTGGTGAATCCTGATGATCCCATGACCACAGGGCCTTTTGACCCTGCTATCCGCGGTAAGACCAGCAGGTTTATCTATAAATTCCAAAAGTAAATTTCGATAGGAAACACAAAAAAAGGAGCCGATTTTGGCTCCTTTTTCATATCATTTTTTTATCAAAAAAAGCTTAGTTGACGGTAACGCCGGCGTCCTTGAAAGCGTCCTGAAGCTCGCCACTTTCGAACATTTCTTTGATAATATCACAGCCGCCAACAAATTCACCGCCCACATAGAGCTGGGGAATGGTCGGCCAGTCGCTGAAAGATTTAATGCCGTCGCGAAGCTCAGGGTCTTCAAGAACATTATAGCTCTCGAAGGGGACCTCAAGGTGATTTAATACCTGGGCCACAACGCTTGAAAATCCGCACTGCGGAAAAATTGGCGTACCTTTCATGAAAAGGACGACTTTGTCTTTTTCAACTAATCCTTTGATGCGGTCATCGATTGCTACGTCTGTCATGTTTGGAATCCTTGTTAGAAATATTGGGACCGGCCTGTTAGGGGATGGTCCGTGGTTTGAAACTATGGGTTCGGCGTGTAAGGGCGGAAGTTGCTTTAATCTGGTGCTTTGGTATGAAGCGCCAGCGCATGCAGTTCGCCGCCCATTTTACCTTTCAGCGCCTTATATACCATTTGATGCTGCTTAACGCGAGAGAGACTTTTGAAACCGTCAAAGGTCACGTGGGCGGCATAATGATCACCATCGCCCCGTAAATCTTCGATCCGCACATCGGCGCCGGGCAGTGCCTCGCGGATCATCTCCTCAAGGGTCTCAATAGGCATTGGCATTTTCAGTCTCCAGATCAATTCATCTATCACGGTAAGAGGGACGCGTAGCATGTATTTGGGGGTAAGGTCATCCTTTTTCAACGAGCCCGCTAGAGAGAATTTTGCGATAACCATTTTGCGATGCCAATGACCTTTCTTTCTTGCAAGCTATCAGCAGTGATTTGAACGGCATTTTCTGGAGATAAATCACCCAGAGGCACGGTGATTGATGGGGTGCCGGTGACACTAGCCAGGGTCATGTAACGGGCCAGATGGGGACTGGCATCCCTGCCGCAAATCGGTAGCGAAGGCAATGCGGGCGTTATAATCGCATCAAGGTGCATCAGCCGCTCAGTGATCTGATCAGACGCAGATGTGATCCGTCCAACGAGCAGCAATCGTTCATTATCAGTCATTGCCATGCCTTGCCGCAAGCTATCAGCGATGCCGGCGGACAAAGGGCAGTCATCGCCTAAGATCAGGTGGCCATAATATTCGCCAGCTTCTGTGCAGCAAACCTGCCGCATATCATCGCTGAGTGGGCCTAGTAGGTCTGACTCAAATGCGATATCAACAATTTTGGCGCCACCCTGAATGAGATGGCTTATAGCCCTGTGAAATCCGGCTAGCACATCAGGGGTAGTGTGCTGTTCAATTGTTGCCCAAGGAACGCCCAAGCGAAGCCCTTTGACACTGTCTGGTAGGCGGTTGATATCAAGGGGAACGCCTAACAGGCCAGCCAGACCCTGAAAGGCATCACTGACAGACTTGGCAATCAAGGCAGGCGTGTCGAAGGTAAAACTTACCGGCACACATCCGTCGGCTGATATCAGGGATTTCCCAGGCTTAAATCCAACCAGTCCAGTGAGGGCAGCGGGCACTCGGACATCGCCCATTGTGTCTATGCCCATACCAAGGACGGCCATATCTGCAGACACAGCCGCAGCGATGCCGCTGGATGCGCCGCCAAGGCCAAGTTTTGGAAATGCTGGGTTGAAGACATCATTGGTATGCGGACTTTGACCGTTGCATGCAAATCCGGCTTCATCAATATTTGCTGTGGCAATAACAGGGGCGCCGGCCGCCTTCATTTTAGCGACGGCAGCGCAGTCTGATGCAGCATGAATATTAGAACGTGCAGATATTCCAGCCAGTAGCGGGGTGTTAATGACCCCCATATTATTGGCAATTATCGCTGGGATGCCATCAAGTGACCCGAAGTGTTCTCCGTCCTGCCACCGCAAGCTGCTGCGCTCAGCTGATTCTCGTGCGGTATCGAAGCAGGTCTGCGATACGGCGTTCAGACCGAGACTTGCCGATTCCACACGATCTATGCAGCTATCCAGCACACTCCAAGGCGATTTGCTTCGCTCTCTATAGTCGTGCTGAATTTGAAGGATTGAGTTTTCGCTCACTGCTTTTCACCACTTTCAACCATTGTTGCCTTCATCCAAATGGGTAACTTGTTGATACCAGCGATATGTAGAGCGGTAATCAGGAAACTCGTTGCCCCTGACAGAATAAGCTGTGCTGTTTGGATGAACGCTTCGGGTATAATGGCGGCCATGATTGAGGACGCAAAGACCAGCGCTAAAAGACTGACAACACCAATCATAAAGAGCGATGTGGATAGCGGCCCTACCATCAACCGCGTTGCCTTAATCATCGCGGGTACGCTTAACTTTCCAAAGCAGCTTTCAGCAATGATGATGGTGTGCATAAAGCTGGCGAGCACAAATATCATGAGGCCCAGAAAAAGCGCAATCAAGAAGAATAATAGCTCACCCAGAATGCCGGGCAGCAGGGGTATGATTAAGCTGGCTATGCTCATGGAGAGGAAAAAGAGGAAAAACCAGTAAAAGAAAATGCTGACCTGTCGCCAGAAGACTCGGACAATTCTGACCACTGTTTCATTGCGACTCTTACCAAGCGGCGTTAGATCGAATGCTGATGTCATTCTGGCCCATGGCACGGTGAGCGCACTGGTCGCTAATAGCGCAAGGCCATGCACAACCAACAAGCGCCACAAAAAGGGCACGGCTTCTTTAAAAGCACCCTCAGCCTCGGCTTCGCTGTTGCTGCCGACATTCAACAGCTCCGGCGGTAATAATGCGATGGTTGGACCGGTTATCAGCGCTGTTAAGACCCCAGCGCCTAGCGCCATTAATACAAGCACCCGCATATTTTCGGCGGCGCCTTGAAAGCCAAGCTGGACGAGGCGTGTACCGGTTATCGCACCGCTGTTTTCATGCCCCGGGTCTTGATTATCCGGACTTTTATTGTCTGGGGAAGACTGCATCGCGTTTCCTACTGCAGGTGGTCCCGCTCTTTCGAACCTTGATAAACGGTTGACCACTTTGGATGTTGGAACCATTGTTTCATGAATACTGCCAGCCTTCAATGATCTTGTCAGATACTGCGATGAGCGCTAAGACTCATCAATGAGCGAAAAGGGAAAAACGAAATGGGGCCGCTAGCTGGGCTGAAAGTACTAGATCTGTCTAGGGTCCTTGCGGGGCCTTGGGCTAGCCAGCTGCTTGCTGATTTGGGGGCCGACGTCATCAAGGTCGAAGCTCCGCAGGGCGGTGATGATACGCGTGCTTGGGGGCCGCCTTGGTTCAAGACTGCCGACGGCGAAGAGACTGCTGATGCAGCCTATTTTATCGCGACCAATCGGGGCAAGCGCTCGATTAGCATTGATATTAGCACTGAGCAGGGCCAAGCAACCATCCAGCAATTGCTGCGTGAAAGTGATATTTTTCTTGAAAACTTCAAAGTCGGAGGGCTTAAAAAATACGGCCTTGATTATAACAGTCTTAGCAGAATAAAGCCGGACATCATCTATTGCAGTATCACAGGCTTTGGCCAAACAGGGCCAATGGCAAACCGCGCGGGCTATGATTTTATGATTCAAGCGATGGGCGGCTTGATGTCGGTCACGGGCGAAGCGGATGATAATCCGGGGGGCGGACCGCAAAAGGTAGGCGTTGCAATATCTGATATCTCTTCGGGCTTGTATGCGGTGATCGGTATTCTCTCTGCACTGCGGCACCGCGATCAGACCGGTGAAGGCCAGCAGATAGATATTTCGCTGTTAGATGTTACGGTCGGTATGCTTGCTAATCAAAATATGAATTGGCTGATTGGCGGTTCGATCCCGCAACGTCGGGGCAATACCCATCCCAACATCGCCCCCTATCAAGTCTTTCAGACGAAGGACGGGCATATTGTTTTGGCGGTTGGTAATGATGGGCAGTTTAGAGCCTTTTGCGCGCAGGCTGGGTGCCTTGAAGTGTCGGGTGATATGCGATATGCAACGAATGCAGCCCGCGTTCAAAACCGGGAAACGCTTGTCCCTGTCATCCAAAGCGTCATGTCAAAGCGTACAACAAGCGATTGGGTTGCCTCACTAGAACTTTGCGGCGTGCCATGTGGACCTATAAATACGGTTGCTGAAGCGCTGCAACAAGATCAAATCAAAGCGCGGGGCCTGCAGCTTGAGCTGCCCTATGGTGATCATATGGTGCCACAGATTAAAGCGCCAATTGTATTTTCAAAAACGGTGCCCGAGTACGAAAAAGGGCCGCCTAGATACGGTGAGCATACCACTGAAATATTGAACGAGTTGAATGGAAAGAAGGAGAAGTAGCGATGTTTGAAGACCAAATAGTATGGATTACGGGGGCTTCGAGCGGTATTGGTGAGGCGATGGCGCATCAATTCGTAAGTGACGGCGCCAAACTGGTTCTTTCTGCTCGCCGCGTTAATGAGCTGGAGCGCGTCAAGGCTGAACTGGTAAAAGTGGGTGCGTCAACCAGTGATATTCTGGTCTTGCCGCTAGATATGACCGATGAGGCCGCCATGCCGGGCGCAGTGGAAACTGTTGTCAAAGAATTTGGTCGCGTGGATTTTCTCTATAACAACGCTGGCATTTCGCAGCGGTCCTACTGTCTTGAGACGGATATGTCCACCTACCGGAAACTTTTTGAAGTTGATGTTTTTGGTCAGATCGCATTGACGAAGCTGGTCTTGCCCGTGATGATCGCACAAGGCTCAGGGCATCTTGCGGTGACCGCAAGTGTCGCTGGTAAAGTAGGCGTCAAGCAGCGCACAGGCTACTGCGCGGCCAAGCATGCGATGATTGGGTTCTTTGATGCGCTGCGAGCTGAAATGAGTGAGAACGGCATCAAAGTCACCGTCATTAATCCGGGCTTTATTAAAACTAATGCCTCGAAAAACGCAATTGCAGGCGATGGGTCAGCTTACGGTAAAATCGATGACGATAGTGCTGGCGGTCTGGACGTGAATGATTTTGCTGCCCGTGTGATGAAAAAGATGAAGCGCGGCCAGCCTGAAATTTTAGTTGGAGGCCGCTTGGAAACAATGGCGGCATGGGGCCGCAGACTGTTTCCTCGCTATGTTTTTCGCCTCACCGCCAAGCGAGCAGGCAGCTCATAAGCTTTAGACGCTGACTAAATTGTTCGTGTCTCTTTAATCTCGCCGGATTTTAAGCGGTCCAGATAATCCTTGATGTCGCGCTTTAACACGGGCGCCAGCAGGAATATGCCAAGGATATTTGGCACGGCCATCAAGAAGAACATCGAGTCCATCAGGTCGTATACCTCCTTGGGAGAAAATACGGCGCCGGGTATCAGCAAGAAGCAATATACCACTTGGAATCTCCTCATTGACCGCACCCCACGACCATACAGAAATCCCCATATTTTACCCGAATAATAGCCCCAGCTGAGGATTGTGGAGAAGCCAAACAAAAAGGCCGCTACAGCTAGAATATAAGGGAACCATGAGATTACTGATCCAAAGGCTGCACTGGTCATCGCGATGCCTTGAACGTCACCATTACCAACTTCATACTGGCCTGTGATGACGATCACCAAGGCTGTGATGGTGCAAACAACGACCGTATCAATGAAAGGCTCCATCAGGGCGACCATACCTTCGCTGACCGGCTCATTTGTTTTTGCAGCAGCGTGGGCCATGGTGGCACTACCAAGCCCAGCCTCGGATGAATAGACCGCGCGTTTCATACCAACGATGATCACGCCGACAATACCGCCCGTCACACCTTCTGGTGTAAATGCGCCTGCAATGATCGTGGAAAAAGCAGCAGGGACTGATCCGATATGCATCAATATGATCGCGATCGCACCAGTTAGATAGATGGCACACATAACGGGCACTAAAATCGAGGTCACCTTGCCGATTGATTTGATGCCGCCAATGATCACAATAGCGGTGAAGAAGGCGATGAAGACACCAAAGCCCCAGCGAAACTCTATGCCGTCCATTGCAGGGATAACAAAGGCGATGGCCTCGTGCGCCTGGTTTACCTGTGCGATTTGAAGAATTGATGGGAAAGCAAGGATTGCGTAGCTCCACGCCAGAACGAAGCCAACTTTGCCCCAGCCTGTCCCGCGTTCTTTCAGCCCGTGATATAGGTAATACATGGGGCCGCCTGATACTGTGCCGTCATCATGATACACCCGATATTTAACACCGAGCGTACATTCAGCGAATTTGAGGCTCATGGCAAAAAAACCAATAATGATCATCCAAAAGGTCGCCCCCGGACCACCGAGGCTAATCGCAACCGCAACGCCTGCGATATTTCCAAGGCCGACAGTGCCGGATAGCGCTGTGGATAGGGCCTGGAATTGGCTGACCTCGCCCCGCGCGTCCGGATCATTATAATCGCCGCGCAAAATCTTGTAGGCCCGCTTAAAGCTGCGAAGATTGATAAAGCCGAAATAGACTGTCAGTATCAACATCGGAAGCGCCATCCAAGCGACCACCCAATTGATATTAAAGCCAAATAACGGAATTGTGGAAAAAACAAAGGCGTTTAAACTGTCGATAAGGCGGACGGCGCCGTCAATAAAGACGCCCCGGCTTTCACCTTCAGCAGCAGCAAAAGCTGGCATTAAACCACTAACGCTCATTACAATAACGCCTGTTAAAACCGCGATAGTATTTTTGGTGTCTGTTAGTTTCACATTGCTTCCCCATGCCTGATGGATGGAATCTATGCCATGCAATCTGAAAAGGGAAGAGCCTCTGTTTAATTTATGCCTTCCTGCTTGTTAGAGCTTGCGCTGTATGGTTAAGTGCTGGGCTAGGAGAGGGAACGCTATGTCCAATGCTCAACCACGACGATCGTTTAGTTCACCGCTAGCTTTTGCGCTGGTTTCAATGGGTGCTGCTGTTGGCCTTGCCAATGTTTGGAGCTTTCCTTTTGTTGCTGGTGAAAATGGTGGTGGGGCCTTTTTACTGCTGTATCTCCTGGTTCTTTTTGTCGTCGCTACGCCGATCTTTATGGGAGAGATCATCCTTGGAAAGCTTGGTAAGGCTAGCCCGATCAAATCCCTGCGGTCCCTGCGGGCTTCTAGTGGGTCAAGGCTGCCGTGGGTCTGGATGGCTTATCTAGGGGTCGCATCGACAATCCTAGTGTTGAGTTTTTATGTGGTCATTGCCGGGCAAGCGCTCGCCTACGGCTTTGAGGCGATTCAGGGCACGTTTAGCGGTATGTCGGAACTTGAGGTCAGTGCCTTTGGCGGCGAATTCGTTTCCAGTATTCCCAAGCTGATTGTTTGGATGCTGATTTTTATGACGGCTACCGGCTTGATTGTTGCGCGAAACATCAACGATGGCATTGAAAAGGCCGGCGTTTTCTTAATGCCAACCCTCGTGATTATGCTGCTTGGCATGATTATATACGGCGCGATATACGGTGATTTCTCGCAGGCCGTAGATTTCTTGTTCGGTGTTCGTTTTGAAGATTTTACGCCAAAAGTGATCCTAGAAGCTATGGGGCAAGCCTTTTTCACCATTGGAATCGGTGTCGGTGGCATGATGATGCTTGGTACTTATATGGGTGATGATGTGAACTTACCCAAAATGACGGCGGTGATCGTAATCGCTGACTTGGTAATAGCCTTGATGGCCGGATTGATGATTTTCCCGTTGGTATTTGCCGGCGATGTTTCACCGGCCGCTGGGCCAAACTTGATCTTCCAAGTGCTACCATTGGTGTTCGGGGATATTCCGGGCGGCTCGGTGGTTGGGGCGTTATTCTTTATATTGCTAACATTCGCTGCCTTGACCTCGGCGATTCTTTTGATGGCGCCAAGCGTGCAGTGGATGCAGGATATCGGTTATAGCAGGCGCCGCGGGGCCTTGATGATGAGCGCTCTGGTCGCGGTTCTTAGTTTAATGACTATTTTTTCCTATAACATCGCCAGCGATTTTTACCCCCTTGGCTTTATTCCCATGTTCAACGAGATGACCATGTTTGATCTGATTAGAAAAGGCATCAACAATATCGTGCTGCCCATTGGCGGTTTCGCCTTTTCATGGATGGTGGCCTGGGGATTAAACCGCGATGAGGTGATAGGGGCGCTAAACGGAGGTAGTCCGGCCTTTCAGGCAGCTTGGTACTACAGCCTGAAATATATCGCGCCTGTCTCTATTACCGCGATTTTGCTCTATACCGTTATTGGGTTTTAGATATGCTTGAGATGAAAACAGCCTGCGAGCGATGCGTAGTTGCATTGCCCCCGGACGCCGAGGCTTGGATATGCTCTTATGAATGCACTTGGTGTACGCCCTGCAAGGAAGGTCCGCTGGGCCACACATGCCCAAACTGCCGCGGTGCGCTGGAAAAGCGACCAATACGAATAGCGAAGAACCCAGAAATTTAGCGTCGGCTTTCTCGGTCTAATCGGTCAGCGCCGCGCAAGCCTTTTGGATGCGAGTGCAAGCCTCCACCAGCGCCTCGGTAGACGTTGCATAGCTGACCCGGAAGTGGGGGCTAAGTCCAAAGGCCTCCCCTTGAACTGCCGCAACGCCGTAATCTTCTAGGATATAATTGACAAAATCCGTATCGGTCTCAATAATATTTCCGCTTGGGGTCTTCTTGCCAATCAGATCATGCAGTCCCGGATAGACATAAAAAGCGCCCTGCGGCGTTGGACAGTTCAGCCCAGGCGCGTTGTTGAGCATTTCCACCACCAGATCACGGCGTTCACAAAAGACCTCTGCGCGGTCTTTTAGGAAGTCCTGCGCTCCGGTTAATGCTTCGACCGTGGCTGCTTGACTGATCGAGCAGGGATTTGATGTGCTCTGGCTTTGAACCTTGGCCATTGCCTTGATCAGGGTCTTGTCACCGCCCGCATAGCCGATCCGCCAGCCCGTCATCGCATATGCCTTGGCAACGCCGTTCATGGTTAGTGTACGGACCTTCAGAGCAGGGCAAGCCTCAGCGAAACTGGTGAACTGGAAGCCGTCATAAACAATATGCTCGTATATCTCATCAGTGAAGATCCAAACATGGGGGTGTCGCTCTAACACATCGCCCAGCGCCTGAATTTCAGCCTTGCTATAGGTGGCGCCCGATGGGTTGCTGGGGCTGTTGAAAATCAACCATTTGGTCGCTGGCGTGATGGCAGCGTCTAAGGCTTCGGGTGTAATCTTAAAGCCGCTTTCAATGGTGCTTTCGACAAACACCGGCGTACCACCGGCCAGTAATGCCATATCTGGATAGCTCACCCAGTAGGGGGTCGGGATCAATACCTCATCGCCTGGATTTAACGTCGCCATAAAAGCATTATAAATCGTATGCTTGCCGCCGCTGTTGACGGTGATTTCATCAGCGCTATATGTGAGGCCATTTTCACGCTGGAACTTCAGGGTCACAGCGGCCTTAGCCTGCGGGGTGCCGTCGACCTTAGTGTATTTGGTCTCGCCGTTCCAGATGGCTGCGATCGCTGCCTTCTTGATATGATCAGGCGTATCAAAGTCAGGCTCACCGGCACCCAAACCAATCACATCCTTACCTGCCGCGCGCAGTTCAGCCGCCTTGGCAGTCACTGCCATAGTCGGTGAAGGTTTAATCCGGTCGAGGGCTTTGGATAGAAACGGCATGGGCAGAGGTCCTGTTGATTGCTGATGTGTTAAAACTAGCCAAAGCGCCGCGCCGTCACAAGCGAAAATAGAGGATCGCTTAGCATTTCTTCTGTTCCCTTTTTGTGCCTTTTGATATAGTTTGCAGGCTATGTCTTATAGCAACACCGATACCAAGCCATTTTTGCCGCACCGCCCCGAGCGACCCCATAAGTCGGAGGGCGGCATTGCTTTTAAAATGGACACAGAATTCACCCCAAGCGGCGATCAGCCGACCGCGATCGCTGAGCTGGTTGCGGGGGTGCAAGACGCGGGCGAGCAAAACCAAGTGCTGCTAGGTGTCACTGGCTCGGGCAAGACCTTCACGATGGCTAAGGTCATTGAGGAAACCCAGCGGCCGGCAGTGATTTTGGCCCCCAATAAAACCCTGGCCGCCCAGCTGTACGGAGAGTTTAAAAGCTTTTTCCCGAACAATGCGGTCGAATATTTCGTCTCTTACTATGATTATTATCAGCCAGAGGCCTATGTCCCGCGCACCGATACATTTGTTGAAAAAGAAGCCAGCATCAACGAACAGATCGACCGGATGCGCCACAGTGCTACCCGCTCGCTGCTAGAGCGCGATGACGTGATTATCGTGGCCTCGGTTTCCTGTATATACGGGATCGGTAGCGTTGAGACTTACACGGCGATGACCAAGCTGATCAAGCAGGGGGAATCGATCGATATCCGCGATCTGGCAAGGCATCTGGTGAAGCTGCAATACCGCCGCAATGATCAGGCCTTTGAGCGCGGCACCTTTCGGATTCGCGGCGATGTGGTTGATATTTTCCCTAGCCACTATGAGGACCGGGCTTGGCGGCTGAATTTCTTTGGTGACGAGGTTGAGGAGATCAGCGAGTTTGATCCCTTAACCGGCCATAAAAGCAAGCCGCTGGAATGGATCAAGGTCTATGCCAACAGCCACTATGTCACGCCGGGGCCAACGCTGGATCAAGCGGTGAAAAACATTAAGGCTGAGCTGAATCAACGCCTCGCGGAATATGATGCTATGGGCCGGGTGCTGGAAGCGCAGCGGCTGGAGCAACGCACCCGCTATGATATCGAGATGATGGAGGCCACTGGCAGCTGCGCGGGGATTGAGAATTATAGCCGCTACCTAACCGGACGCAATCCGGGCGAGGCACCGCCGACCTTGTTTGAATATCTGCCTGATAATGCCATTCTTTTCTGTGATGAAAGCCACGTGAGCGTCAGTCAGATCGGCGGCATGAGCAAGGGCGATGCGGCGCGCAAAGGTACGCTGACCGAGCATGGTTTCCGCCTGCCGAGCGCGATGGATAACCGCCCGCTGAACTTTGCCGAGTGGGACAGTATGCGCCCGCAGACGGTCTATGTATCGGCCACCCCCGGCGATTGGGAGATGGAGCAGACCGGCGGTGTCTTTACCGAACAGGTCATTCGCCCGACAGGCCTTGTGGACCCGGAAGTTGAGATCAGGCCCGTTGAACATCAAGTGGATGACCTGATGAGCGAATGCCACCTGATCGTTGAGCGCGGTATGCGGGTGCTGGTCACCACGCTGACCAAACGCATGGCCGAGGACCTGACGGAATATCTGCATGAAAATGGCATTAAGGTCCGCTATATGCACTCGGATATCGACACGTTGGAGCGGATGGAGATTATCCGCGATTTGCGCCTTGGGGCATTTGATGTGCTGATCGGGATTAACTTGCTGCGCGAGGGCTTGGACATTCCCGAATGCGGCCTTGTAGCGATTTTGGATGCGGATAAGGAAGGTTTCCTGCGCTCCGAGCGTTCGCTGGTCCAGACCATTGGCCGTGCTGCGCGAAACGTAGAAGGTCGGGTGATCCTGTACGCTGACAAAATCACTGGCTCGATGGAACGCGCAATCAGCGAAACCGACCGCCGCCGCGAAAAGCAGGTGGCCTATAACCTAGAGCACAACATCACGCCCGCCAGCATTAAGAAAAGCATCGGCGACATGATGGACGGCATGGGCGAGGGCGGTGGCGCGGCGGGTGATTATGTCACCGTCGATATCGGCGACGCGGGCAAGCATCTGGTCGGCTCTAATCTGGAAAAGCATATCGACGGCCTGCGTAAGAAAATGCT
>Ga0316189_10001841_pt1 | contig 20980 bp, 19 predicted proteins | sample LowCovwburrow_MG_FD_204930 | JGI IMG/M metagenome (GOLD analysis project Ga0316189, IMG submission 204930) | Coastal sediment microbial communities from Maine, United States - Lowes Cove worm burrow | ecosystem: Environmental > Aquatic > Marine > Coastal > Sediment | place: USA: Maine... | reverse complement strand
CGGGAATGGGCGGAATGCGAACTGCCGGAGATCTGGTGGCTCGCATGCAAATTGCCCGGGGAATGAAGATCGGTGAAGCCAAAAAATATGTGGCCGACAAGCTCAGTGTGGCGGAGGCGGATCTGACGGATCCGATCATTATGAAAGAAGTACGCGAGGATTTGAACCTGGGACTGCTTCATCCCCATGCCGGATCCCCGAAGTGCATGGAGGCCAAATTCAATATTGCCCGTTTGCTTGATATTGACATCAACTGTGTGCAGCGGTTTAAGGAAAAGGCATCAATCTAACATTCATGCAGATATCGCTGAATGGTTGATTAGTTGATTGGTTAAGCGGTTGTAAATATGGATTTATCCCTTATTTGCAAAATAAAATAACATCCACCCCGAAGATGAAAATAGACCCAATTAGATTAAACTTCACCCTCGCAAAAGCAAAAGAAGGGGGAGCGCTTTCAAAGAGGGACATTACCTTTCTTCTTGACCTGGAAGATAGTGAACAGATAGACCGGCTTTTTCAGGCTGCCTGCCATTTGCGCACCAAACATTTCGGCAACGAAATTTTTTTGTATGGCTTTATTTATGCCAGTACATACTGCCGCAACGATTGCCGTTTCTGTTTGTTTAATCGGCTCAGGCCGGGCCAGGATTACGACCTGCGGTTGGAAGCAAAGCTGAAAGCGCACAAACGGGGAATGTTGATCGAAGAAGGGTTGCTTTGCGGTGTGGGCGAAACTGCAAATGATATCGCTGAGTCCATGGCTGTCATGCATGATTTGGATGCCGACCAGGTGCGCGTTATGAACTTTGTTCCCCAGCCAGGAACCCCCATGGTAAATCGCACGCCGCTGGATCCCAAAAAGGAATTGCTGATCAGTGCGGTGATGCGGTTGGCCTTTCCGGACCGTCTGATTCCGGCGTCATTGGATGTTGACGGCCTGGCCGGATTAAAACAACGATTGGAAGCCGGCGCCAACGTGGTCACCTCCATCGTACCGCCGGGACGAGGGTTGGCCGGTGTTGCCCGGCATTCCCTGGATATTGAAGAAGGCAAACGCACCATTGCCTCCGTAGAGGAGATTTTGCCGGCGTGCGGGTTGAGACCGGCCAGCGCTGAAACATATCTGTCCTGGATAACGCGTCGTATGGAGGCGCTCGGGAAAAGTTTTAACTCAATATTGCCATCAATTGTGGCGTGATGTTCCCCCTGATACGAGAGTGAAGTTTTTGATATCAAATACGTTAAAAATAATTCTATCACGAAATTGCATCGTTCTGAGGACCGCGAATGAAGATCGACAAACACCTTTCCAGCCGCACCCATGAGGTCGAGTGGTCAGGGATCCGCATCATGTTCGCCCTGGCCGACGAGATTCCGGATGTGGTGAATCTCGGGATCGGTCAACCCGATTTTGCTACGCCTGAATTTATCAGAGATGCTGCCAAACAGGCCTTGGACGACGGGTTTACCCGCTATCCGCCGGCGAAAGGTTTTGAAGATTTAAGGCGGGTTATTGCCGAGAAGCTCAAACGGGAAAACAACATCATGGCCGACCCCGCTACCGACATATATGTGGCCGTCGGTGCCATGCAGGTGATCTTTAATACGTGTCTACATCTCCTGAACAAGGGCGATGAAGTGATTGTGATCGATCCCGGATACGATTACTACTCCCAGATTCGCCTTTTTGGCGGGGTACCCGTACCGGTGCGCGCCCATGAATCTAACCGCTTCAAAGTAGATCCGGACGATATCAAGGCCGCCATCACCAATAAAACCAAGTTGATGATCATCAATACCCCCTCCAATCCAACGGGAGCCATCTTTGAGGCCGACATCCTGCGGGCCATTGCCCAATTGGCGATGGAACATGACCTTATTGTTCTCTCGGATGAACCTTACGAACATATCCTTTTCGATGGGAATCAGCATGTCAGCATCGGATCGTTTGACGGGATGGCCCGGCGCACCATATCGGCTTTCACCCTTTCCAAGTCTTACGCCATGACGGGTTGGCGTGTCGGGTATACCGTCGCGCCGCCGACAGTTATCGATGAGATGGAAAAGCTAATGGAGCATATGGTTTCCGGTGTGACTGCGGTGGCGCAGCGGGCTGCGCTGGCCGCCATCGAGGCACCCCGGGACTGTGTTCGGGAAATGGTGAGCATATACGATAAAAGACGACTTATCGTCCATGAGGGTCTAAATGCCATCGACGGCATAAAATGCCTTAAACCGGAATCGACCTTTTACGCTTTTCCGAATATTTCCTCTTTTGGGCTCTCGTCGTGGGAGTTTGCTGAATATCTCGTTAAGGAACATAAGGTGGCCGTTGTACCGGGGAGTATTTTCGGCAAAGCGGGAGAGGGTTATGTGCGCCTCTCGTTTGCCGCAAGTATAGAGCAGTTAAAGAAGGGTATCGCCCGCATCCAGCGTGGGGTGGAAGCATTGAAAACATAATTTGTTATTCTTCATTTCAAACTTAAAAAATAGTGGTTCTACTTGATGAATTGTTTGTTTTACGAATGATGTAAACTATAAACTGGTGTTTTAGTCTAGCATAGAGCCCTGGCCATCGGAGCCGGGGTATTTACCCAATTTAATAAAAAAGGAGTTGAAAATGAAAAATTTAAAAACAGGTTTCCCTATTTTAATCTCTGTTAGTGTGGTCATTTTTGTTTTTCTGTTCGGTTTCCAAACGGTGAGGGCACAGACTAGAGTCACTTATAAATCTGCAAAAACCTCATCCTCCTATTTTCAAATGGCTGTTCAAATAGCGGAAGCTATGAAAAAGGGTTCTAATGGAAAAATCATCGTAACGGTTGAGGAAAGCCAGGGTTCTGTACAAAATGTTAAGGAAGTGGGCAAAAGGAAGGGGAACTATGTATTTACGACTCCACCCTCACTCATAAGACTGGCCATGAGTGGAAAAAGAATGTTTAAAGATAAAAATCCAAACTATCAAAATATTCGCTCTTTATTTATAATTCCATCATTAACTATGCATTTTGTGGTACGTGAACAATCAGGTATTAATGATTTCGCCGATCTGAAAGGCAAAACATTTTTGATTGGAAAAGGTAGTTTTGGTGCCAGAGAAGCTACGAAATATATTGAAATGTTTGGACTTGCCGGCCAGGTAAAATTGATAGATACTGAACTTAATAATGCAGTTCCTGCACTGAAAAATGGTCAAATTGACGGATTTGCCACTGCTGGATCTTATCCGGCGCCAAATGTGATTGAAGCTTCGGCCAGCGTAAAAATTCGGCTTTTAAGTTTTTCAGACCAACAGATTAAGCAAAGCAAAAGAACAAAATTGGTTATTCCCGCCAATACATATTCCGGCATAGCAAATGATACAAATACGATGTCCCTTTCTGTTGGCGCCTATACCACCACTTCCATGGATCACCAGACAGCCTATCAATTGACTAAAACATTTTGGGAGCAAAAGACAGGGTTGAGTAAAGCTAATTTATGGTGGAGTGCAGTTCGACTGGAAAACCTCAACACGCTAGAAACAAAACTCCACCCGGGAGCTCTCAAATACTATGAGGAAATAGGTATAAACGTTCCAGATAATATGAAATAGGTATTAATAAAGCAAATAGGAATAAGCAGATGGGTTCTATTGCTGCATCCTCACTTGCCATAACAAGTGTAGTTTTTCATATATATTTGATATTCACCGGGTTACTTCCAAATTTGATTACGCGACCAATTCATTTGGCATTAGCGCTTCCCTGGGTTTTTATATTCGGGAATAAGGATACGGGGCTCAAGAAATGGATTGGATACGGGTTATGCTGTATTGGATTATTTGGATGTTTTTATATTACATTCAATCGGATTCAATTGAGCGAACAGTATGGATCTCTTGAGGGTACCGGTCAGCTGGTTATAGCAATAGGACTCATTTTGGTAATATTAGAAATGGCCCGGCGGGCTATTAAATTAGCCTTGCCAGCGGTGGCTGCCATTGCGTTAACTTATGGTTTTTGGGGTCAATATATACCCGGTGAATTTGGTCATTCCGGCATTCCAATTGATAGTTTTTTAGGAACACTTGTTGTAGCGGAGGGAGGAATTTGGGGTCTACTTACTGGAGTTTCTGTCAATGTGGTTGCAGTTTTCGTCATATTAGGAGCTTTTGTCGGAGTCGGAGAAGGCGGTGAGGCTTTCATGGCTTTGGCAACGAAAGTTGCGGGCCGATATCGAGCAGGAGCAGCAAAAGTCTCTGTAATCTCTTCTGCCTTTTTTGGATCCATTTCGGGTTCAGCGTCGGCTAATGTTGCTTCAACCGGAGCAATCACCATACCTGCCATGAAACGTTTAGGTTATCCACCACAATTTGCAGCAGCAGTTGAGGCTGTTGCTTCCAGTGGCGGCCAAATCATGCCGCCTTTAATGGGGGCAGGGGCTTTCATTATGGCAGAGCTTCTCAGGGTAAGGTATTCAAATATCATGGCTATTGCTATTTTACCCGCTCTTCTATTTTTCTTTGCTGCCTGGACAGGGGTAGACTTTTTTGCGAAAAAGTACGATTTAACGGCAATGAGAAAGGAGGATATTCCCAAAACCAAACGAGTTCTCCGTCTTGCCCCATTTTTTTGTTTACCTTTTAGTACCTTACTCGGTATTCTTTTTTTTACAGATTATACTCCCCAATATGCATCCGGAGTCGCAATTTTTGTATCGGCAGCATTGCTTTTTACAAATATTAAGTATGAATTCCTCTATCTCAAAGTTTTTCCTCGATTGTTAAAAGCCTGTATGACTGCAGCCCGTCAGATTGCAATCATCGCTTCAATTATTATATGTGCCGGCCTAATCATAGGTGTGTTAAATATGACAGGCCTTGGCGTCAAAATAACATCAATCATTTTAAGTTTTTCAAGCGGAAATTTATGGATCGCCCTGATTTTAACGGCTCTGGCTTGTCTTATTCTAGGAATGGAAGTTCCAACGACTGCTGCTTATGTAATTTGTATTGCAGTTGCGGGGCCTGCACTTCAGGAGCTTGGATTGCCTAGTATTTATGCGCATCTATTTGTTTTTTGGTTTGCTCTTCTATCTACAATTACGCCTCCGGTTTGCGGCACTGTTTTTATTGCGGCGGGGATGGCAGAGACACCGTGGATCCCGGTAGCCGGTCACGCTATGAAACTCGGATTCGGACTTTATCTGATCCCTTTGGCATTTGTAGCCAATCCCGGGCTATTACAAACCATTACACATCCTTTGATAGCTACATTGGCGTTTCTTAAAATAGGTCTTGGACTTTGGTTGTTAAGTCAAGGCATAATTGGTGGCAAATTTCCAAAATGGATGCAAGCTGCTTTCGTACTTATAGGACTTTTTATAATATTTGTTTATGGAATAGGTAGCTGGTGATAAATTGATTTAGGCAGAATTGCTATCTGACTAAAATTGAAAAACTTATCATTGGAGGTAATTCATGGTTGGCGGATACGCAGGCAAGATTGCATTTGTTGATTTAACGAAAGGCGAAATAAAAACTGAGACCCTGGATCAGGATCTGGTCCGCCAGTATATCGGCGGGCATGGGCTTGGCGCCCGGATTTTGTTTGAGCGTCAGAAAAAGGGGATCGATCCGTTTAGCTCGGAAAACATCCTCGGTTTCACCACCGGACCCCTGACCGGGACCAAAACACCCACCGGCGGCAGTTACATGGCGGTCTGCAAGTCTCCCCTGACCGGCGGCTGGGGGGATGCCAATTCCGGTGGGTTTTTCGGCAATTTCCCCTTTGTTGATTTTTTAATGCCGTGACCGGGTGGAATCTTGAAGTATCCGAAGTTTTGACCGCCGGCGAGCGTATCCAGACCCTGCGGCAGTGTTTCAATGTCCGGGAAGGTATTAAACCCTCCGATGTCAAATTGCCGGAGCGCATGGCCGGCCGCCCACCCCAGAAAGAAGGCCCTGTTGCCGGCATCACCCTGGATATCGACAACCTGGCCCGTGAATACCGCCAGGCCATGGGATGGGACCCGCACAGCGGCAAAGCGGAAGATACCACACTGGAAAAGCTATGTTTGACGAAGCTGATTCATGCGCATGGATAAATAGTGCTATTTCAATATCGATGTTTAATATTTAACCAATGAAATCCAGAATCAAAAATAAATACTTCAGCATCGATACTTTTGGCTATTTTCCCATAATTGCGCTGCTTAACTTCAGCTTCGACTTCCTCCACTGTCCCGTAGGGCAAGGTTTTAACCAGATCGATATTGCCCCACAAACAAATCCGATCACCCCATTTTTCCTTGGCAACTTTCAAATCCATACAGGGCGGTTCAAAGGGATTGACACAATTCATGCCCAGGGTCAGTAAATCCTCCATCACGATGGTCAGGTTGCCGTCGCTGTGAAAGGCCCAGGGCAGCTTGATGGCCTCGGCGACGATTTTCATTTTCGGCAAAAAAACCTCCCGCAAGACCTGCGGTGACACCAACGGGCCTTCTTTGTATGCCATATCATTATAGGTTGCAATAAAGTCGAGACCCAATTGCTGCAGCTTTTCAATAACAACGAGATTCCAATCAATAAAAATATCCATCATGGTATCGACAAAATCCATGACGTATTTACTTACCCGGAACTTCGTGCTGAGTAAGCAATTATGTTGGATTGGTCAAGAAATATTTGCCATTCAGTTTTTTGATCCCCAAAGAAATTAATAATTTCCTTTTTAATTGACTCCCCCAAGCCAACCTTGATATTTATGCTCTTTATGGCTGAATCAATTTACAAACAATCCCGGCGATCAATTCAGCATTGCCTTAAAGGCGTTTTTCGTCGGTTTCACCGATCCGCGGCCGGCATTCGAGCACAATCCGCAAACCAGGAACCGGTGAACTCTGAACCTCAAAATCCGTGAACGGCTAGAGAATGAAAAAAAAAAGCAGTCCCGCAAATATTCAATGGGAAAAGCTCGTTGTTTCTCCCGAGGAGGCCCTGGCCCATATCAAGCCGGGCATGACCATATTTCTTGGAAGCGGCGTGGCGGAACCCCGAACACTGATGAAATGTCTCATCGATTCGGGGCTTTCAAATACGAATGACCTGGAATTGATCCAGCTGACCAGTCATGGTGACATCCTTTCCCTAAAAAAGCTTGATTACCAAAACTACCGCCTCAAGACTTTTTTTTCCACCTGGGTGGCCAGTGAGTTTATTGTCTCTGGAAGTGTGGATTTGATTCCAGGCCGTATTTCCCAGATACCACGGATTATCAAAACCAAACGAATTCCCATCGATGCGGCCTTTATCCAAATCACGCCTCCCAATGAAGCTGGATATTGCAGTCTCGGGGTCGCGGTTGACATCGCCCGCGAAGCCATGGAGCAGGCATCCGTGGTGGTGGGGGAGATCAACCCCCGGATCCCTTTCACCTTCGGCGACACCATTGTCTCTGTTTCGGATTTTGATCTGTTGGTGAAGTCAACGGAACCGCCGGCCTATTTCAAACGCCGGCCTGTAAGCAAAGTAATCGATCAAGTGGCCGCCAACATCGCCCAGGTAATTGAAGACGGGGACTGTCTCAGCTTTACCCCGGATTCTTTGTGCGAGGCTTTGGGCCGGCACCTAACCCACAAGCGACACCTGGGTATCCATTCATCCTGTTTTACCGATGCCTTGATGGACCTCGTTAAAAGCGGTGCGGTGACCAATTACCGCAAGGAAGTTTTCAGAGGCAAATCCGTTGCTTCCTACGCTTTAGGAACACCGAAGCTGATGGCATGGCTGGACCGTAATCCACTGATTGAATTTCAAGGTGTCGAGCAGGTGTTCGATCCGACCCAGATCGGACGCAATCCCAATTTTGTGGCTGTATTTCGGGCCCGCAAAGTGGATCTGTTGGGCAGGGTTGCTTTCTCCGTAGGGAAGGGCAACATCTCCTCCGGTCCGGGTGAAGGGGCCGATCTGTTTACCGGCACTGAAATCTCTGCGGGGGGGCGCACCGTATTCGGGTTGCCAAGCCGAAACCCAAAAGGTGATCCCAATATCGTGGTCATGCTGCGGGACCTTCGCAATCAGTTCCATATGCGCGAATCGATCGATGTCGTCGTGACCGAATACGGCATCGCCAACTTGAAGTGGCGCACGATCCGGGAACGGGCGCAAGCATTGATCGATATTGCGCATCCGGATGACCGGGAGAAACTTGTCGAACAGGGCAAGAAAAAGAGAATTCTGTTTTCGGATCAGATTTATTTGTCCGAAAGTGCGCGCTTATACCCCATGGAAATCGCAACCGAGCGCATTTTTCGGAACGGATTGAAGGTCCGCTTCAGGGCGATCAAACCTTCCGATGAAGAAGCCATGCGTCGTCTTTTTTACCGTTTCTCACATGAGACGGTCTACCGTCGATATTTATACCCCATTTCCACCATGCCCCACAAAAAAATGCAGGAATACGTCAATATCGATTACAGCCGAGTCATGTCTGTGGTTGCCCTCACACAAGAACCCGATCAGGCCACCATCATCGCAGAGGCACGATTTGTCAAAGATGAACAAAGTTCATACGGGGATTTGGCTTTTGTTGTGGATGAAAAATACCATGGACGGGGGATTGCGACGGCCCTCTATGAAATGTTGGTGCGTTTGGCCAAAGAACGTGGGCTCAAAGGGTTTACCGCTGAAGTGCTGCAGGCGAACAAAAATATGATGAAAATTTTTGAAAAAGGGGATTTGCCGATAAACACCCGGGTAAAGAATGGTTTATATGAGTTGACCATTCCTTTTGAAGCACATCACGCGCAGGCGGGGTATGAGAAAGTTTAGGCACTTTTCTGCGCAGATTTACTTTTTTATGGTAACCACCGGGCAGGGTGCATGCAGGATGACATACTGAGCTGTGGAACCGAATAAGAGCTTGCCAACTTTTGATTTTTTTTCGATTCCTAGAAATATTTGATCCATTTTCTGATCTTCGGCAAATTTCAAGAGTTGTTCCCCGGGGGTCAGGTCGGTCAGCAGCAATTGCACCTCATAAGGGGGGTCATCGCCTCCTAAAATTTCTTTCACCGCCGCTTCCATTTGTTCTTCCATCTTTTTGACGGCGGCATGTTTTAGCGGCTCTATGCGGGTAACTGCATTGACGACTTCCAATTTTGCATTCCAGATTCTGGCATGCTCCTGAGCCGTTTGTAAGGCTCCTTTAGCTTCATTTGTTCCGTTGTAACATACCAAGAACTTCATTGTGACCTCCCGCGATTGTTGAAAACAACAAAGCACCTGCTCTTTTTTATTGAGGTGCCCGACACCAATTGTCTTTTTTTCCCATAATCGTAATTAGATCAGCAACCCTCGCTAATGTCAATTAAATTGGACGCATTTCTAATAATCTTTCCCAGGAATTTAGTATCGGTTCGTCCGTAAATTATATTTGTTATAATAACAAAGTATTACATGTTCTTTGCCATATTGTGCGGTAATATTGGTTTAGAGGGTCAGGTAGACACGAATACAACCGCCAGGACGGCAAAAAATATCCCGAGTCCATGTTTGATTGTGACTGTTTCGTTTAAGAAAATGATGGCTAAACTTACACTTAAAATGGGATACAATGCAGACAGCGGTGCTATGATGGATACCGGTCCTTTTGAAACGGCAAAAAGAAAACACAGGGCGCCAATGAAACCGACCAGACCGGCTATCCCAGCCAAGGCAATTCCAATTGGGTGCGCCTCCATGTGAAACTTCCTAAAGCTCAGAACGATAAGTGAAAGTAGCATGCCACCGATAACCTCGTAAACAATGGCACTTTTCGGATCAATGTATTTAGTAGTAATTTTAGGGATAAAACTCCATAAGCCCCAACAGATAAATGTTCCCACGGTCGGCAAAATCCATTCTTTCATTTACACAACTCCTTTGATCGCCCGGAGATGACCGGGTCGAAGTTCCCCGCTATTGATGACAAAGTTCATAGCCCGCCATATTTCTATGTATCTGTCTGAATTCTCACTTCCAAGCAATTAGCGGTTTAAATGATGTGGTCCTTTCCATCTCTAATGTAGGGAGAACCGGAAGAGAATTTTTTCGAAATTTTTTATCTTGCCGTCATCGAATTCAATCCCTTCGGCCTCGAGCATTTTGATTTTTCTCTGAATAGAGCTTCCCGATGTCTTTCCTTGAAACCCCCCAATCCGACCGGATGAGGAAACGACCCTGTGTCAGGCAACCTCAGGAGCATATGGATTTCTTTTCATGGCCTGCCCAATTCCCCTATAGGCTTTGGTTCCCAAAGCATGGGCGATTTCTTTATAGGTTGTCACACGGCCTTCAGGGACGTTTCGTAAAAGATCGTAGGCCTTATCGGCAAATGTTTTCATTTTTCTCCCTCCCTTTTGTTGGATGATTTTGCCGGACTCCTCAGCTACGAAAGACTGTCTTCAGCTCTTATCTTGATCCGGTCTAATTCACGGTCTATTTCCTCATCAAGCGCTAAGGGCTGATGCGCCGACAAGATGCGGTCTACCGCCTCGCGGGACTCTTCCATGACATCCGGCCTGCCGGCGGCTTCCCACTCTTCCAATGAAGTGTTTACTCCCAGACGGTTGATATACCATTCATTGCCGCGGACCGCACTCACTGTGCTGGGATGGTCCAGAAAATGGCCACCCGGCCCGACACGGTCGATGACTTCATCCAGCCATTTTTCAGCGCCGGATGCGATTCCCCGGTGGGCCTGTCTGCACATCCGAAAGGTTTCCGTATCAATCAGCATCTGCTCAAGGCTGAGGATCATCGCGCTGCCCAGTAATCCGGCGCCGACAAGTATATCCGGCCACGAGAGCATCGAGAGCAAAGCGCTCAGGGCGCGTTCATAGCCGCTCTGAATATTCGGGACGAACTGACCGGTGCCGGCGCCCGTAGTTTCCACCGGCAGGCCATAGTAACGGCCCATTTCAATGGTTGCGGCCCCCAGCACGCCGCTTTCGATAGCGTCGCTTTTCAACATTCCGGAGCGAGGGTCCATGAGAGCGGATACGGGCGCATAAATAATTGGAACACCGGGTTCAGCAGCCTGGACCAAACACAACGTTGCCAGAACTTCACAGTTAGCTAAAATAACAGTGGAAATCAGGCTGGCCGGCGCCGTAGCCCCCATCAAGGGCATGGGCATTATGGCTACCGGTATGTTCCAGCCGACAAGCTCCAGATAAGCATCCGTATATATTTCATCGATGACCAGCGGCGACTGTGGACACAGCACGTAGGATACCGGATGTTTTTGGCGGATGGTGTCCTTGGGGCCGAAAACTGTTTGCAATATCTCGAGGAACCAGGGCGCCTGCTCCTTCGCATAGATAGGGTCCTGAATGTGTTTGGAAAAATTTCGAAGGAGGGTAACCAGGTAATCCACATAATCCCCAACCGTATCGCCTCTGTCGGTAGCTTGGATGATACGCCAATAGAGTCCGATATCGTCCAGCGCATCGGCCAAGCGGGTAGCCTCCAGCCAGTCATGGAAGGTAGAAGGCCTGTGCTTTCCGGTTTTGCGGTCAAGGACCGAGGTTCCTTCACCATCCAGGAGCAGGTTGCACTCCCCGATATTCAAGGGCAAATCCCAGCCCGGTCGACGGGCACCCAGGGTAAAGTTTTTGGGCACTAAACCGAGGGTTTGCTCGATCAGATTTTTCGGAAACCGCACAATGCGGGCGTTCTCATCTACCTGAGCGCCTGCCTCTTTGAGTATCTGCCGTCCTCTGGCGGTGTCTACGCGCACACCGGTTCGGGCCAATATCTTAAGCGCCCGTTCGTGTACCTCGCCTTGTTCATCCCCAGATAAAACCTGCAATCGTGTTTGCATTCTCTGTTCCTATTTCTTTATACTGTCACCCTCTCACGGCGGAAAGAAACACCGCCCGGGTCGGGAGCGTCCATCTCGCGCGCCGCCCGATGGCCGGCATAAACGGCTGCAGCAATGATACCCGGTGCTCGGCAGTCGCCGATGCGTTCAACCCGGTTGATACCGCTGCCGGCAAGCGCTTCCTGGTCCGAGATCAGCTGTCGATAGAGCTCATCGTTTGGACTGCGGGCGGTCACCGTTACCATCGAAGATGCCGGCTGATCTATGGATTTTCCGGTATAGACACAGGTGATTTCGGCACTATCGCCGTCAAAGCCGGAAACTGTCCTGGCTGTTAATATGTTTACCCCGAGGTCTAAAAGGCGTTTTTGCGTGCGAGCCAGCTCTTCGGTATTGAAGCTCCATTCTCCGACAGTTCCCGCGGGCGTGACTAAAGTGACGTCCAATCCGACTGTTCGCAGTTTTTCAGCCAAGACGGCGCCCATGTAATAATGATCGTCGTCATAGAGCACAACCGGTCCGCTCACGTATATATCTGCCGTTATGTCATCCGGAGTAAAAACCTGTTTGCTTTCAAAACCCTTGACCGCAGAGGTGTGCCAGCGGGCAACCCCGTCACGCTGCCAGCGGGAGCCGGTTGCCACAATAATACGGTTAAAACCGAAACCCAAAACATCCCCGGCCGTCAAGCAGCTGTCCAGATACACATCGATATTGCGCAGGCGCTTAATCTGTTGAATACGGTATTCAATTACGCGGCGCCATTCAGTTAGGCCCGGCAGCCGGCATTCAGCCGCCACCCGCCCGCCCAGTTCTTTAGTGGCTTCAGCTATTGTTACTTTATAGCCCCGCTGTCCCAGAGCCCGCGCAGCTTCCAGTCCTGCCGGTCCGGCACCGACCACCAGGATCTTGTTATCGGATTGCTTTGCCGCTATTTTTTCGGGATGCCAATCGCGTCGCCATTCTTCTCCCATGGTTGGATTCTGGGTACAGCGGATGGGAACGCCGCGCGAATCTGCGGCATAACAGATATTGCAACCGATGCATTCGCGAATATCATTAAGCCGGCCTGTTTGAATTTTTTCAGGCAGGAAAGGATCGGCAATTGAGGGTCGCGCAGCCCCAATAAAATCTATCAGACCCTTTTTGACCTGGCTTACCATGGTATCCGGAGATGTAAAGCGGCCTACTGTGACAACGGGCTTAGCGGTTATTTTCTTTACAAATGAAACATAATCCTCCAAGGACGCTTCTTTGACAAACCGGGAACTGCCCATCTCTTTGGAATAATCGGTGATGTTGATATCCCAGAGGTCCGGCAAATCCGACAACATCTCCAGCATGTCGCGCTGCTCGTCGCTTTCAATTATCCCATCGCCACTTCCGCTGCCGTCGGCAGAAAACCTGACGGCGATCGCACACTTGTCACCAACGGCCGCCTTGGTGTCTTCAATCATTTCGCGAACCAGCCTGACCCGATTTTCTAATGACCCGCCATACTCATCACTGCGCCGATTCCAGTCTCTGGATAAAAAATGAGAGAGCAGATAACCGTGGGTGGCATAAACATAGACAATGTCGAACCCGGCCTGCATCGCCCTGCGGGCGGCATCGATCTGCCAACGTCTGAGTTGGCGGATATCCTTTTTATCCATTGCCATGCTCTGGACTGGATCATTGCGAAAATCCGACGGGAAGCTGCCGACATCAAGGGGGATCTCACGGGTCAGCCAGTTGGGCATCGCACCACCACCATACCACAATTGCACGCCTGCCAGGGCCCCGTGGCGATGAACCTTCTCCACCATCAAGGCCTGGGCCTTGACGTCTTCATCATCCCAAAGCGTTGCGTAGGGGTAGGGGCTGTCATCCGAGGTCGGGTGTATCGAGCAGTATTCGGTACAAACCACACCCCAACCGCCCTCGGCTTTAACCTCGCGCATGGCCGCCAGGGTTTTAGGCATCATATAGCCCATGCCGGTACAGTGCGGTACCTGGTAGAATCGATTTTTTGCGGTGACCGGACCTATTTTTACCGGCTCAAAAAGGATATCGTAGCGAGGGTCTCGTTTCATAAAATTTCTCCGTCCAGGTCTCTGCTCTAATTTCGAATTTTAACTATTAGTATCATTTTAGCTATTTTAATGGCCACAGACTCACACAGAAAACACAGACATATCAAAAAGTTCATTTATTGTGATTTATTTGATATTTATTACAGCCAATAACGTTTTCGAATTATCAGGGTTAGGTGCTGACATCTTATTAATCGATATCGCCATCAAGGGTCATCAATGCCCGATACATCTCCGGTCGTCTGTCTCTAAAAAATCCCCACGCATTTCTGTCCGCTTTGATATTTTCCAGGTCCAATTCAGCGGTAACTACCGTTTCAGCAGACCGGTCGGCTTCCGCCAGAAGCTGTCCCGTGCTGCCGGCAATAAAAGAAGATCCGTAGAAGGTGACGCTGGAATTCCCGCTGCGTTCTGTGCCGATGCGGTTGGAGGCGACGACCGGAACAAAATTGGCTGCGGCATGACCGCGCATGCAGATCTGCCAGGCTTCCATTGAATCCCGCTGCGGATCCAAAGGGTCCGACCCGATGGCGGTAGGATAAAAGAGGATTTCCGCACTCTGCAAGACCATGCTGCGGGCAGCCTCCGGAAACCACTGATCCCAACAAATGCCGATGCCGATGTTGGCATAACGGGTATTCCAGACACGAAACCCCGTATCACCGGGATTAAAATAGAATTTTTCCTCATAGCCCGGGCCATCGGGAATATGGGTCTTCCTGTATCTGCCGAGAATGCAGCCGTCGGCATCAATAACAGCGACCGTGTTATAATACGCCTGGTTCTTCTTTTCAAAAAAACTGATCGGCAAAACGATTTTGAGTTCTTTTGCCAGCCGGGAAAAATGCGTGACGGCGGGGTTTTTATCCATCTCTGTTGCCAGTTGAAAATACTCCGGTTTTTCAGTCTGACAAAAATAAAGTGTTTCAAATAACTCCTGCAGCAAAATGATCTTTGCGCCTTTAGCCGCGGCCGCCTTCACCAGCCCATCGGCGGTGGCAATATTTTTTTCCAGGTCGGGTGTACATTTCATCTGTGTTGCGGCAACGATTACTTGTGGCATGCCTTCCATCCCTTATTCTATTAACAAAAACCTGGTCCTCTGGACCAGGTCAGAAATCATTGGTTCTGCTTTAATAAATAAAGAACTATTTCTCGTTTTAATCGAAAGCTTCTCCCATCCGGCTGATATCCGGTATCTCCTTGCTGCTGCAGTTAATGGCTCCTCCTGCATTTGTCTGGAGGGTGGCTTCGATGGGTATCACTTCATAGTCGGGCAGTGCCCGTTGATAAACCATAAGCGCCTCTTCGTTGTATGCCTCCAGACCTTCCTGATTGAAGGTCGCCACCAGAATGCGTTTGTTCATCATGAGGCTGTTGGCATACAGTGCGGTGTGGGTGTTATCACCGCCGGGCAGCCGATGATCAAACCCTTGCGGACTGGGGATGTGAATCACTTCGTAGCCGCTTTTTTCGAACAATTTGCTCATCTTTGCCAGATATTGATATACTTTGGTGCCGGCTCTATCCGGACGACCCACGATGATTTTTTGCGGACTGATGAATTTAAAGTGGTTAATGTGTCCCAAAATATCGTCGGGCTCCTCATCGACAACCAGCAAGCGATCAGCCCCCAGCCAGGATTCGAGCTTGGCATACAGATTGGTAACGTCTTGATTGTCGTTGAGGATCCGCCGGGTGATGATATAGGTACCGTTACCGTCAGTTAAAATGGCACCGCCGTCCAGCTTGATCTCCGATCGGTAGACCCGAAAACCTTCTTTCAAGATAAAATTATCGTCAATTTCGACAATGGATCGATTTTTCGCTCTATATTCGGGCCAGAACGCGGCAAAGGTGAATTTATGCGCCACCGGTTCACCGCTATAAATGTCTACACCGTAAAGCGGCGAGTAATCTCTGGCCCAGCTGTCACCGATCGGTCCCGGGAGCGGACGGATTTTAGCGAGGTCGATGCCGTGGGCATCGAGCCATGCCATTACGGCCGCGCCATAATAACCTTCGCCGATTCTAAGAAAGGTCGTGACATGGTCCAGGGCGGCAATCATCTGCCTGAACGTATCCCATAACGGTGGATATAAAGTTGGCCAGTTGAGCAACACACCGGCCATGGGCTCCCATTCGGGGATCATCCTGAAGCCCGGAGGTGGATTGTCATATAATATGTCACCGCCCCATTGCACGGTTCCCTCCTTTTCCAATCCCTCGAATGAGGTCAGATTTTTAAATTTGGCGGCAACCGTCTCGCGAGTCACCTTGCCGTCATCTACACCGATATCGCGCAGAAATTCCACTGCACCGGTACTGTCATGGGGAGGCACATAGGCCCATTTGAACGGATAATAGGACAACAGGCCGCGATCATCTTTCTTTAACTCATTTGCGTACTTGAAAAAAAATTCTTGATCCATGGCCCAGAAAGGGTATGGCACATAATTTCGATATTTCTCTGAATTCTTTATCATGCGAATGCCTCAAATAAAAATATAAATAGTTGCGGTCAGTCTTCCAAAAGAATATTATTATCATTGGAATTCCAGAATACGACGACATCCTGATTTACGCGAATATCCCGGGTATCATATTCAGACCCCCTCGTAATAAATGTACTTAGATTCAAATCGAGATGATCCAATGAAATCGTCAATTCAGAATAGTCACCCTGGTAAATCATTTCTTTGATCCTGCCGGAAAAAACCGTCTCTTTTTGAGAATCTGTTCGCAATTTTTTTTCTTTATCGGTAACGATATCTATCAACTCGGGATGAACGGAAAAACCGATAACTGAATGGGGATCGATATTATCCGGCAACGGTGCAAACACTTTTGATCCGTTTTCAATCTCCAACTCTATTTTACCGCCAATTTCCGAAACCACCCGCCCGGGGAAAATATTGGTCGCTCCCATGAATCGCGCAATAAATTTTGTGCGCGGAGTCTCGTAAATCTGATTTGGGGTTCCGATCTGCAAAAGCTTGCCATTTCTCATCACTCCGATTCGATCGGAAAGGCTCAGCGCTTCCTTTTGGTCATGGGTGACGTTTAAAAAGGTGGTTCCTACTTCCCGTTGAATTCGTTTTAATTCGACCTGCATCTCTTTTCTCAATTTACGATCCAGGGCCGCCAGGGGCTCATCCAGAAGCAGGACGGTGGGTTCGAGAACCAGGGACCGGGCCAGAGCGACGCGCTGCTTTTGACCGCCGCTTAATTGGTCGGGATAGCGGCTTTCCAGTCCGGCCAGATTGACGAGATCGACTTTGTCAGCTACCTTTTTCTTGATCTCACTTTTGGATACTTTCCTTTCCACCAGACCAAATCCGATGTTGTCGGCTACCGACATATGGGGGAAAAGTGCGTGGTTTTGAAAGACGGTACTGCAATCCCTTTTGTATGGTGGCAGGTTATTCACGAGCTGCCCGGCGATACTGATACTACCCTGGTCCAGGCTTTCTAACCCGGCCACCAGACGCAACAGGGTCGATTTCCCGCAACCACTGGGACCCAGCAATGAGAATATTTCTCCCTCCGTTATTTGCACGCTGACATGGTCGACAGCGGTAACGTCGGAAAATTGCTTGATGACATCCTTGATGTCAAGGCAGATGGAAGCCCGCTTGTCTGCGTTATCATTATTCGAATCCGTCATTTTGGACCTTTCTTCAAACCACGATCTGGTTTACCCTTAAATACTTTCATTTTTCTTCTGCACGAAATACATGAGAGCCAAAGCCGCCATCGTTAAGACCACGAAAAGTGTGCCGATGGTATTGATTACAGGCGTCGCACCGAATCGGAGCTGAGAAAAGACGTAAATCGGTAATGTCGTGCTGCCGATACCGGCGACAAAATAGGTAATCACAAAATCATCAAAGGACCATGGAAAGATCAACATTGCAGAGGCGGCAATCGCCGGCAGCAGCATCGGGCCGGTCACCCTCAAAAAGGTACGGAAACGGGTGGCCCCGAGATCCATGGCGGCCTCCTCCCACGACCAGTCAAAACGCTGCATCCTTCCAAGAATGACGAACACCGCCAAGGGTGAGGAAAACACGATGTGTGCGATAATGATGCTCGGATAACCCAGCGGGATTTGAAAAAAGCGTGTAAAAAAGACCAGCAAAGCGCTGCCGGTGACAACAGAGGGGAACACAATCGGCAATAAAATCGATGTTCGCAAAAACTGCTTGCCCCGGAAATGGAGCTTGTATAAACCGTAACCCGTTATGGTGCCGATGATGGTGGATACGATCACGGTAATACTGGCAACCACAAGGCTTCTGACAAGCGCATCTTTAACGGCAACATTGTTGAAAAGCTCGGCATACCATTTTATGGTAAAGCCGTCCCAACTGTTACCGTACTTGTTACCACTGAACGAAAAAACAATGATCACGATAACCGGCGCCCAGAGAAAAAAGTAGATCAGAAAACTGAGCATTCCCAATATTTTGGCGGTGATATTAGTTTTCTGTTTCATAGCATTCTCTCAATCGCTTCTCGCCCCCCCCATTTGATGGTCAGGTAAAGAATTAAAATCAAGGTTGCAGCCAGCATAATGGCAAGACTCGAGCCTTCCGGAATATTTCCCACGGATGTGAATTTCAGTGCGACCAGACTTCCGGCCATCATGACCTTGGATCCGCCGAACAATTGCGGTACCAGCCACTCGCCCACCGTCGGAATAAAAACAAGAATAGAGCCTGCCAGCAGCCCCCCCTTTGTCAGCGGTAAGGTTACGCGGAAAAAACGACGTGCCGGGGTGGCGCCCAGATCCGTTGCGGCCTCCAGCACCGACGAATCAAGGCCCTCAATGGCCGCGTAAATGGGAAGAATCATGTAAGGCAGCCAGGCGTAGACCAGCCCTATCATCACGGCAAAAGGCGTGTAAAGGATTTCAAGCGGAGCTGAGATAATATCCAGGCTCAATAGGACGCTATTTACTATACCTTTGCTACCGATGATGGTTTTCAGGGCATAGAGGCGGATAAGATAGGAGGCCCAGGAAGGGACAATGACCAGAAAAAGAAGCAGCGCTTTCCATCTGCCACCATAGGTGGCGATATAGTAGGCAATGGGATAGCCGATAAGTATACAAAAAAAATTGGTCTGAAAAGCCAGGTATATGGATTGGAGAAAAACCTTCCCATATCCGCCGCCAAAAAGGGCGCGAAAGTTATCCAGAGAGAAAGTATAGATGATTTCGCCGTACAGGCCGGATTTTAAAAAACTGTAGAATAAAATAATCGTCAGGGGTGCAAAGACAAAAACGACCACGATAATGATGATGGGGCTTAAATAAGTCATTACTTCCAGAAAAAGCTTGCGCCTTTCCTGTCTGCTGGATTGCGGGCTTATTGCAACGGTAGGCTGATGCATGCAGACCTCCATCTTGCTGGTGACTGGCTTCTGGTGATTGACTACTGGTCGATGGTTACAAGGGTTGCGTGGAACGGGATACACGTTCCGCATGACTGACGGAAGCGGTCGAATTCGGAGTATTAGTCCGTACCTCCTATCACGAAACGTGCAACTCGATTTTTCCCCAGGCTGAAAAGAGGAATAAAAGATTAAGGGACGATTTAGGAAAAAGTCCGCATCGCCCCATTATGACATTAAAACGCTATTTCTTCAGTTCTTCCCAAATTTGTGTTCGGAGTTCCAGACCTTTGCCGGTAATCATTCTCGGATGAAACCAGTCACACTTCTGCAGATAATCCTCTTTGAGTATGAAACCCGGCCAGGCTTTCATCTCATCGGACATAAGCTCCATTACATGCTTGTGCGCCGGCGGATAACCGATCCACGCAACCAGCATGGCGTTCACTTCCGTCCTGTAAAGATAGTTTAAAAACAGATGCGCCGCTGCCGGATGTTTGGCACCGATAGGAATAAAATCCGTATTGCCTGCTATATAAGACCCCTCTTTTGGAATGACCCCCCTGAATGTCGGAACATCCCTGGAGAGCAGCCAGCCGTCACCGACCCACAAATGGGACATCCAGGCCTCCTCCTCGACCAAAAGCCTCCGGGGCCAGGAATCATAGGCCATTACATAGGGTTTTTGCTTCATGAGGACATCCCGGGCCTTCATAAGTTCCGATTCATTATCTGAAGTATACGAATAACCGAGATATTTGAGCGCGGCGCCGATGGCCTCAGTTTGGTTGTCGATCATGGTGAACTTGCCCTTGTATTTAGGGGCGCCGTCGAACAACATCTTCCAGGAACCGATCATCGGATCATTGGGATCGATGAATTTAGAATTGTAGGTATAGGTGGTCAGAAAAATGGAATCGATAATTTGGAAATGATTTCCGGGATCAAAATCAAACTTTTTATATTTATCCATTAAATAGGCATCTACATTGGGCAGCCAGGCATGGTTTAATTTTTGAAGCAGTTTCATGCCGTTTAATCGCACCGCATCACTGGGCCCTGCACCAAGGACCAGATCATAGGGTGTTTTGGGATTTAACTTGATTTTTGTGACCATCTCTTCCGTGTCGGCATAGTGATCGCGTGTAATTTTCACCCCGTATTCTTTGGTGAAATTCTTAAACAGGTCCTCCGGCCACCACTCTGCCCAATCGTAGATGTGCAAAATACTGCCTTCTTTTTTGACCTGGTCCAGACACTCTTTGGGGACCGGGTAGTCCTTATACTTGCCTGCGGCCAGCGCAGCTGTTAAAAATCCAAAAGAAAAAAATAAGCAAATAAAAAGCGCCACACAACTTATAACTACTTGATTTTTCTTCATTACGATCAACCTCCCTTTCCGTAAGCGTTCAAAGATTCAATATTCAATCAAAATTTAAATTTCGTCACCTCCTTTCCGAATTGTTTATGCAATATTGGGGTTTACCTGTATCGTTGATACTATAAACTAAGATTTGATATTTAAGTCAAGCTTTTGTATCAGATTCCTGTAAAAGTATACTATCAAATTACTTATGATCCAAGTCGCTACTACCAAAATAAGATATTTCAAGAGGGAAGGAATTGTTGTGTTAAGCATGATCAATGCTATGCCAC
>Ga0316189_10001840_pt1 | contig 20982 bp, 12 predicted proteins | sample LowCovwburrow_MG_FD_204930 | JGI IMG/M metagenome (GOLD analysis project Ga0316189, IMG submission 204930) | Coastal sediment microbial communities from Maine, United States - Lowes Cove worm burrow | ecosystem: Environmental > Aquatic > Marine > Coastal > Sediment | place: USA: Maine... | reverse complement strand
CCGAGCAAGAGGCCGCGAAGCAGCAGGCGCGGGTGTATGCAGAGGTCTACTCGCTCGTCGGCATCGGCGACGGCGTCATGCGGACCAACGTCACGGTCAACAACACAATCCTGTTCGCGGGCGTTCGGACGCTGAAGTATCAGATCCCCGCAGGCATGACGCTGCTCGGGGTCAAGGGCGACGGCATCCGCGATTGGAACCTGGGGACCGACTCCAAGCTCGAAGTCTTGCTCAACTACGCCGCCGAGGGGGCGTACACACTGACCCTGGAGATGGAAAAGGTCGTCGGCGAGAAGAGCCAGAGCCTCGACACGCCGGTCGTTGTGCCGCTGGGGGTCGAGCGGGCCAAGGGATGGCTGGGCGTCGAAGCACGGGGCACGATCGAGATCGGAGCCGGAGACGTTCAGCGCGCGACCACCGTCGATGTGCGGGCTTTGCCCGCGGCGATCATCGGGATCACCAACCAACCCGTGCTGCTCGGCTACAAGTACCTGGGAACGGACCCCGCGATTCCGCTGACCGTCTCGCACCACGACGAGGTCGACGTGTTGGTCACGCTCATCGACCAAACGCAGGCCCGCAGCATGTGGACGCCCGAGGGGCGCCGTCTCACCTCGGTCCAGTACCAGATTCGGAACAACCGGCGTCAGTTCCTACGGCTGACCCTTCCGGAAGGGGCGGAGCTGTGGAGTGCGTCGGTCGGTGGGCGCGCCGTCCAACCCGCACGCGCCAAAGACGGGCGCGTCATGGTGCCGCTTGTGCGCTCGCGATCCACTGGAGGCGCGCTCGCAGCGTTCCAGCTCGAAGTCGTGTACGTGGAGTCGGCCGAACCGACCACGGATTCCGGCCGCGGCACGTTCAAAGCAACCCTCCCCCGCCCCGACGTGCCGAGCACGTACGTCGCTTGGACCATCTATTCGCCCGAGCGTACCAAGGTCAAACGCCGATCGGTCGACGGGACCCTGCGCGAGGTTGACTACCACTCCAACCCAATTCCCTTCGAGGATGTGGCGATGATCGAGATGGAGTCTCCCGAGATGCAGAACGACGCCGTTGCCCAAAGCACGAGCAGCGGGTCCAGCGGCGGCGCAGCGATGGGCACGGGAGCAACGCCTGTCCCCGTCTCGCTGCCTCTTCAGGGCGAGGAGATCTACTTTGAGAAGCTCATCGCACTCGATGAACCATTGGAGGTCTCGTTCTCGTATCGAGGCTTGCGCAAAGGTGCCCGCGGCCGCGACTGATCCAAACGCGACTAGGCGCCTTCGAGCGCTCCCGCCACGATCGCCTGGGCCTCCTGCTGGATGGTGGCCAGGTGCTCGGCGCCCAGGAAGCTCTCGGTATAGATCTTGTAGACGTCCTCGGTCCCCGACGGACGTGCGGCGAACCAACCGTTCTTCGTCACGACCTTCAGGCCGCCGATCGGCGCGTCGTTCCCGGGGGCGCGGGTCAGCGTGGCTTCGATCCGTTCACCGGCCAGCTCGTCTGCGGTGATCTGATCGGGCGAGAGTTTGGCCAACGCGGCTTTTTGCGGGGGGCTGGCAGGCGCGTCGATGCGCTCGTAGACCGGCTCGCCAAAGCGCTCGATCAGGGCCGCGTAGTGCTCTCCGGGGTCCTTCCCCGTCGTCGCGGTGATCTCCGCGGCGAGCAAGGCCGCGATGATCCCATCTTTGTCTGTCGACCAGACCGATCCGTCGCGCCGCAAGAAACTCGCTCCCGCGCTCTCCTCGCCGCCAAAGCCCAACGTCCCTTGGCTGAGGCCGTCGACGAACCACTTGAACCCCACGGGCACTTCGGTCAGCGGGCGGCCTACGTGGCCGGCGACCCGATCGATCATCGAGCTGGAAACCAGCGTCTTGCCGATCGCAGCCTCGGCAGACCAATCACTGCGGGTCCGAAACAGGTACTCGATCGCAACGGCGAGATAGTGGTTGGGATTGAGAAGCCCGCGGCTCTTGGTCACGATCCCGTGCCGGTCATAGTCGGTGTCGTTGCCCCACGCGACATCGTAGTCGTCCCGCATCGCGACAAGTCCGGCCATGGCAAACGGCGACGAGCAGTCCATGCGGATCTTGCCGTCCTTGTCGACGCACATGAACGCAAACGTCGGGTCGACCACCTTGTTCACGACATCAACGTCGACGCCGTATCGTTCGCAGATGGGCGCCCAGTAGCGGACGCCTGAGCCCCCCATAGGGTCGACGCCGAGCTTGAGGCCCGCGCGTGCGATCGCCTTCATGTCGATCACGGACTCCAGCTGCTCGACGTACGCGGTGACGTAGTCGTACCGAGCCGTCGTTTCCGCCGTGAGTGCCCGGGCCAACGAGATGCGCTTGACCTCCGCGCAGTTGGCCTCCAGCAACGTGTTGGCCCGGTCGGCGATCCAGCCCGTGACGTCCGAGTCTGCGGGGCCGCCGTGTGGGGGGTTGTACTTGAAGCCTCCGTCCGCGGGAGGGTTGTGCGACGGCGTGATCACGATGCCGTCGGCACGGGCCGCTGAGCCGCCTCGGTTGTGCTGCAGGATCGCGACCGAGATGGACGGCGTCGGCACGTAGCCATCCGCCGCGTCGACGCACACGGAGATCTCGTTGGCGGCGAGCACCTCCAGAGCGGTTGCGTGCGCGGGCTCCGACAGCGCGTGCGTGTCGCGACCCAGGAAGAGCGGGCCGCGGATTCCTGCGTGCGTGCGGTAATCGCAGATAGCCTGGGTGATCGCGAGGATGTGCGGCTCGTTGAAGCTGCGGGTCAGCGCCGAGCCTCGGTGGCCCGACGTTCCAAACGCGACGCGGTGCGCGGGCTGGCTCGGGTCGGGTTTGTCGGTGTAGTACGCCGTGATCAGGCGGGGTACATCGACGAGGATGGAGCGCGGGGCAGGCTTGCCGGCGAGCGGTGACACCATGGGTCGAATGCTACCGGCGTTTGCGGCTCGGGTAGCGATGGATTTGAGCGCGGGGGACTGCGCACCGGTCCAGCAGTGCTGCGGAGGCCGGCGGCGGGCCCGCGCAACGCCTGCGCGTGCTTTTGGTCCTCAGGTTGTGGTGGGATAGAGTGCCCGCGGTGGCGTGGCTGAGGGTCAAAGACCCACGCGGTCGCACGCGTCTGCAAGAACTCGAGGGCGACCGTGCGGTGGTGGGGCGATCGGCGTCGTGCGAGATAAGCGTCGACGATCCGGACGTCGGACTACGACACGTCAGCATCCTGCAGACCAACCACGGATTTCTCATCGTCAACGAGACCGCATCGCTGGCGGTCTGGGACGGCGAGACCCGCGTCAACAATCACTTCATGGAGGCTGGCGTCGCGTACCGAGTCGGGGGCAGCACCCTGACGCTCGTCACGGATCCCGACGAGCCCGAGACACCCGCCAAGGCCGCCACGCCCGATGCTCTGGCCGACGCCTCGACGTTGCTGGATGACCGCGACCCCAACGCGGGGACACCGGCTGGCGAGGCCAGCCCGGAAACGTCTGAGGGCGAGAACAACGATGCGTTCGGGTCGGGCGGCACGATGCCTGCAACCGCCAACCCCTCCGCGTCGGACCTCCCGCCGCCGCCGCCGTTTCCCGCACTCCGCCCAGCCCCGCGTCCCAATCCCGAAGGGTCCACCCCGACGGAAACGGGAACATTGCCGCCGATTCCCGACGACAGCGGTGACATCCTTCTCAGCGATGAGACGCCCGGTGGGACGCTGCACGGGATCGATGCGCTCCCGAGCGCCACACCGACCGAGCACCTCACCGCGGTCGCCGAGGGCGAACCCGTGGATGCCGCCGAGCGCCAGACCGAGCTGCAAACGTCGCTTTCCCCGAACGCCCCGCACCCCGCACCGCCACCCGGTGCCAAGGCGCAATCCGATTCGTGGATCTGGCGCAAGGCGGACGAATCGCAATCCGGATCGGGTCCGTCGGTGTACTCGATGGACGATGGGGTTCCCGTGGTCCACGCGTCCTCTCAGAGCTGGGGGTGGCACGAGGGGCAAGTCCCGACGGCGACGCTCGACCCGGCTGTCGAGATTCCATCGGGCCAACCGACCCCTCAGGTCAAACCGACCGTCGTGCGGGCCACCGAGCCCGCGCCCGCGCCCGCGCCCATTTCAGCGCCCGCCCTGCCAAGGCCGGAGCGCGCACCCCCTCACAGCCCGCCCGCGCCACAGGTCGAGCCCGCACGCCTCGAGCCCGCGTTGCCACCAACCGGATCCGGCCCCGCGGCCAACCCAGGCATGCGGCCGCTTCCGCAGGACCCGGCCGTCGAGACGCCGCGCCGCCACGTGCAGCCCGTCGGCCTGCCACAGCGAGAGGGCGAGCGCCCATTCCCGCAGGTTTCCAAGCAACTGTCATCCGGGCACTCGTGGATGTGGGCACTCCCATCGAGCGTGCGCGATGACTTCGACCCGGCCCGGGTGCGCAACGCCACGCCGCCGCTGATCATCGCAGGGATCGTCTTGGTGCTGATCGGTGGCGTCCTCATCGGAGCCGGCTTCGCCCTGGGGCTCACCCCCGACGCGGTCATGGCTGCGGTGCGAGGGGGCAAATAGGATGTTTCGTTTCGCTGCAGTCGTGACGGTCGCCGCGGCCTTGTGGATCGGGCCTGCCGCCGTCGCTGAGGCCTCGGCCTGTGATGTGCACGGCGTCGTGCGGGACCCCGACGGGGCGCCCGTCGCAGGCATTGAGGTCGCGCTGCAGCAGGGCGCTGCCCTTCGCCGCACAGCGACCGATAGCGAGGGCCGCTACCGATTTGTAGCCGCGCCCGCCGGCCCGCTTCAGGTCACGGTGGTACTCGCCGATGCCGCCCACAATCCTCCACGCTTTCGCCTGTTCCATGAGCGCCGCGGGATCACGGTCGCCTCGGACGCGTTCAACTCCGATAGCGGCTGCGAGCGCAACTTCGACTTTGGCGCGATCGACGAGCGGTATCCGGACGGAGCGTTCCGCCGCCAATGGTGGCCGGATGCCATCACGTTGTTCCAAGGCTTTTCAGAGGCGCTGTCGCTATCGCCGATGCTCGGCGTCGACTTGGGACGCGTCCCGCTCGAGATCAATGCGTTCTACGCCGCGTCGAGTCCGGATGCGTCCTTCTGGGTTGGCACCCCCTCGTATGCCCCCGATAGCGATCGCAAGCCGTTCATTGGGTTGGGTGTACACGCAAGCACACGCGCCGATGGAGGCTGGCCGGGCAACCGCGAGGATCACGAGATAGCCCATCACATGCTGGCCCAGACGCTGGGAGGCGTGCATCCGCACGCCCGCGCCGACACCAGTCACGGCGGCTACTGGGCAAACCCGACCTCGGCCGATGCGTGGGGCGAAGGGTTCGCGTCCTTTTATGCGGTGATGGTCGCCAAGCACGTCCGCAAAGCGGTGCGTCCCAGCTGGCTCCCCGTCGATGGGGGCGTCATCGACCTCGAACGCAATTACCAACCGTGGGATCTGGGTGGCCTCGAGGAGGTGGCCGTCGCCGGACTGCTCGTCGACCTCGAGGACGGCCCCGACGACTACGACCTCACGGACAACCCAAGCGAGCTCTCCGTCGCCGATGCGTCGGTACTCGTGCACGGTGACACGACCCTCATGCGCGGTGCAGTGCGGGCGGCGACCGGGTCGCCCGCGGGCACGGTGGTCGAGCTGGCGCTGCTGGACGGCAGCGATTCCGTCGTGGCGACGACGCGCGCGGTTGTCGATGGAGATCCGGAGTCAGACACGGGTCACTTCGTCGCGGTTGTGCCAGCGGACCTTGCGATTGAATCGGCGCGGATACGCAAGACCGCGGTGGGCGACGACGACCCGGTCGATCTGTCGCTGCTGGAGATCTGGCAGACGATCGCGAGCTTCAAGTCGAGCAAGCCGGAGAGCAACGGGCGGCTCTTCGACGTCGCCGATCTGTACGCCGCCATGAAGGCGAAGTTTGGCGGACGCGACGCCGACAGCGACGGTGTCGATGACATCGATCAGCTTTTCGTCGCGCACGGTCTGTTTGCGGATCGGAACGGAGACCGCACACGCGATGCGTCAGAGCCTCTGGGCCAAACAGGGCACCCCGCATCCGAGGTCGCCCAAGACGGGCGCAAGACCGAACGCCCGGCTCTCGAGCCTCGATTCCGACTCGCGTTGCCAGCGCAGCTGCGCGCAGCCATCGCACTGCCCAACGCCGAGAGCTCGCTCGTCGTCATCGCATCCGCCGACGGCAATCCACCGGTCGTGTATCACCCGCAGGCTGACCGCGACGGCCGGGTGACGCTCATCCCGCCTCCATCGAAAGGCGGCACTCTCACCGTCCTGGCGGTTGGCGGAGAACGCGAACTCTCGGTCGTGACCACCATGACCGCAGAGGCGATGCTGGCCAGCATTGAGGCACACAGCGAGAGCTTCCTCGAGTACACCGCAACGTTCGACGGCGCGGCCGTCGCCGCGGAGGCAAAGAGCCGCGGCGACCTTCGGTACGCGTGGGGGCTGTTTGTGGGTGGCGCGGTGACCCTGTTGTTTGGGGTCGTGCTCGTGGGCGTCGGCTTCGCCCGACGACCCTGACGTCCGCGTCAATTGAGCTTGTCGCGCAAATACTGCTGGATTTCGAGATCGGTCGCGTAGACCTCGTCGACTTCGGGTTGGTCGATGAGCCAGTTACCTAGGTCGCGCAGCACCGCGTCGTCATTGTCGACCGCACGCTCGAGCCTGTCGATGAGCTTTGGAAGCAGGGTGGCAGAAGTGAGCGCAACCAGCTCCCCGATCACAAGGGCCTGGAGGATCCGCTCGAAAGGGGAGATCTGGGTTTCGGGGGTGGACATGGGAACGGTCACAGGGCCAGCTCGACGCGAACCGGGCAATGGTCTGAGACTTCATGGAAGTCGGGGTTGGGTACGTCCGCAGGACAAGTGTGCCCATCTAGGGTCGCACACATGCCGAGAACGTCGACCTTGCCGACCGTCGCGCCAGAGACGAGAACGTGGTCGAGCATAGAGGGAACGTAGTCGCGCACTCGGCGGTTGGGACGCCAGTACGCGGTGCAATCGAGGTCCGCGGTCGCCAGGGTCAACCCGGCTTCGGCGACGGTGCGCACGATGAACGCCCGCTCGCCGAGATCGTCTTCGCGGTACCCTGTGCTGTTGAAGTCGCCACCGACGACGACCAAGCCGCCGAACTCTTCGGAGAGCTTGCCCAGCGTCGCCGTCAAGTGCGACCACTGCTCGCGTCGTGCACGCGCCATCCAGCGGCGGCCGCCGAACTGCAGATGCACGGACACCGCGGCCAGCCTCCGGCCGTTCGTGTGCTCCAAGATCGCGACCATGATCGGAGGGTGGCCGCGACGACACGAGCAAAGCCCCGTGGGGTCGAGATCGGCCTGCGTGCGCGTCTCCACCAAGCTCCAGACTGACTCGTCGTACACGAGGCCGAGCTGCAGCTGGCTCGTGCTGCACATCGGGCCCAGGGCGGCCCGATATCGACGACCCCCGGCCGTGGCCACCGCCGCCAGGACGTCATCGAATGCGGCGGGCACCCGGATCTCCTGGACCATGAACACGTCGGCATCCAACTCATGGATCAGCTCCGCGACGCGCGACGGCACCGTGCCGCGGTCCGGGAACAACCGAATGTTGAATGTGCCGACCGTGGTCAACCGGCCGAGCCTTGCAAGAGCCGGTGGGGTTCCGCAAGCGTGTCACCGACGTTCGGCTTGTGGATGCGCGCACGCACACGAATCCGTGATCAAACACACCGATGAGCACTGCCGAGTCGCTCGTTTTTCGGTTCCGACGTCACTTTGGCATGCCGACGGATGTTGTCCGCTCGGCAATCCAGCCACGCGTCTCCCCGACCAAGCGGCTCAAACCAGGTCCCATGCGCTCGAACCCGTCCGCGCACGCCTTCGCCAACGCAAGCGCTTGGTCGCGATCGCCAGCGGCAGCGCGGGCCCAGAGCCCTTGCGCGAGCGCAAACTCAGCATCGAGCACCCGCACCTGTTCTCCTGCCTTGCGATGAATCGCGACGGCTCGCTCGGCCGCCCTCACCGCCTCGTCACCGTTCCCAGCGCGAGCGTCGATCCTGGCCACGAGCGTCAGCGCCGTCGCCGTCTGCACGTGATGGGGCCCTCGCTCTGCCTCGACGATCGACAGGGCCCGGGCCGCGAGGACCTTGGCCTCGACGTCGCGGCCGCGCTCGAACAGCACGCCCGCGAGGTTGCTCAGCGCACGCCCCTTGCGTGAATTGTCCGGCGCGGACCTCAGGACGCCCAGCGCACGCCGGAAGTATTTCTCGGCGGACTCGAGATCGCCTTGCATCTGGTGATTGGCGGCGATGCCCGCCAGCGGAAACGCTAGACTCCCGTGATCCGCCCCCAACGATTCTTCGCGGATCGCCAGCGACTCCAGGTGCAGTGCCGTGGAGCGCTCCACGTTGCCACGCTGCGACTCGACGCTCCCCAGGCTGAACAATCCGGCCGCGTACCGAAGGTGTCTTTTTCCGTGGGCCTGCGCGAAAGCCTCCACGGCTCCCTCGCCCGCCTCCGCCGCCGCATCCAAGTCGCCGAGTCGTCGGTGCACAATGGCGAGGTTGTTGAGGACGTGACCGCGTTGGGCGGGAAGCTCCAGCGCTTCGAGCAACGCGGCGGCGCGTCGAAGGTGACCGTCGGCGACGTCGTAGCGGCCCTGTTTGATCTCCGCAGCGCCGAGACTGGACAAGGCCGTGGCCACCATCGGGTGGGAGGGGCCCAAGCGCTGCTCAGTCGCGACAAGGATGGGCTCGAGTGCAGCTGCGGCCTCGTCGAACCGGCCCTGCTTAACCATCACATTGGCGATGTTTTGCGAGATCGCCACGCGCAGGGGGTGCGTGGTGGGCAGCAGGTCGCCCAACACAGCCTCGGCCTGTTGCAGAGATTCCAGCGCCGCGTCGACGTCTCCGCGCAGCAATGCAACCTCGGCGGACTCCCGATGCAGTGCGGCGGCCACTCGCGTGCGGTTGCCCGTGCGCGCGACCGCGGTTGCAGCCTGGCGCTCCCAGGTTTGTGCCGCCTCGAAGTCACCCTCGGTCACGCCGACAAGCCCCAGCATCTCCACGGCGATCTCGGCGGCAACCCGCTCATGTTTGAGAGACGAAGCCCGCCAGAACGCTCCCTCGAGCAAGGCACGGGCTCGGGTGGTGTCGCCAGCTCGGACGTGCGCCACTCCGAGCACCGCATCGACCTCGACTTGAACCGCGGGGTAGTCGACCGCCTGGGCGCGAAGCCGCAGAGTATCGAGGCTCTCCCGCGCGTCGCTGAGCCGACCGGCGTGCACGAGGGTCTCGGCGGCCGCAAGCTGCTCACGGATAGCGTCAACTTCTTCGGCGACAGCCCCCTGCGCGGGCGGGTCCACCTCGGCCACGAGGGCATGGATATCCCCACAGGGCGCGATCGGCCGCAGCGTCGCGACAGCAGACACGGCCCGCTCCGCCAAGGCTGGGTCCGCATCGGCCAGGCTCTCCACCAAGCCAGCCATCGCGTTGCTCCGTTGCCGCAGGCATGCCATTCCCAGGTCTAGGAGCCGCGGTGAGAGCGTCCCCTCGTGCGCTTCGCTGCACAGGCTCCGGCTGGTTTCAGACCACTGACGGGCGTACGCATCGAGCCCCTCTCCGACCGCGACGACCGTGTCTTGAGCCCATGCGCCGCCGTGCGCCGCCAGTCCGCTCCGCACGGTCTCTTGCGAAGCAGGGTTCCAGACATCGGTCATGTGCTTGGCCGCGTCCGCACAAGGCTCGGGCTGAGCCACGACCGCCGTTGTCCCCCACGCGGCGACAGCGACCGTCGCCATCGCAGCCACGACCCAGGGCCCCCGCCTGGAGCGGCGGTGCAGCGCTGCCGCAAGTGCACGCATGCTGGGCCAGCGTGAAGCGGGGTCGACCGACAACCCCCGCAGGATCACGGCGCGGAGCCATGCCGGCACGCGAACGTTGCGACTGCGCGGAGCAGCCGCCACGCGACCGTCGAGAACCTCAAACGCCAAGGCCGCCACGGTGTCACCGGAGAACGGCCGCTCCCCGTACAAGGCCTCATACAACGCGACGCAGAACGCAAACTGGTCGGTCTTGGGCGTCAGCTCCAACCCCGCGTGCTGCTCAGGCGCCATATAGGCCGGAGTGCCCGCGACGCCTTGTGTCACCGTCGCTTCCACCGTGGCAAGCTTGGCAACCGTAGCCGCGGTGGTCTCTGCGTCGGATTGCGGAGGCGTCGCGCCCGTATGTCGGGCAAGCCCGAAGTCCATGACGCGGATCTGCCCGTCGGCGGTGAGCATCACGTTGTCCGGCTTGAAGTCGCGGTGGACAAGCCCCACGTCATGGGCGGCTTGCAGTCCACGTGCGGCGTCTTGGTAGACGCGGAGAATCTCGTCGACGGCGGGCGCTCCCTTGCGCCACGCGGTGAGGGTCTCGCCCTCGATGAACTCCATGGCGACGAAGACCCGGTCGTCGTGCACCCCCACGTCGTGCACGGTCACGACGTTGGGATGGGTGAGGCGAGCCATTGCCTGGGCTTCGCGAAGCAAACGCCGCTGGCCCCCAGAGCGGCTGGACCGGGATCCGCCACCGTCATCGCGGAGCAAGAGCTTGACCGCAACGATCCGATCGAGCTCGGGGTCGAACGCCCGGTAGACAACTCCCATCCCACCCACGCCCACACGCTCGTGCAGCGCATACCGACCGACATGGTCGCCCGGGTGCGGCTCGTCGGTGGATGCACCCGGGGACGTGCCGATGTCGCCGACGGTCGCCTTCAGCTCTCGCGTCGGGCGCGGCGCCTCCCCAGATATCGCTGAGGACAACGATGGGGGATCGTTGGAAACGGGCATGGTGGGGGTGGCTGACCCAACGCACGACGCTTTGGGTCGGTCCTGATGGAACGGTGCCGCTGAGTATGACGTACGCGAACAGCGTTCACTTTCAGGGGATGGCGAAATTCGTCCTGGCGTCGTGTGAGGCAGCCGGCAAAGGCTGTTCAGCTGTGCGTCGGAGCCCTAGCGTGGATATTCGCCGATTGGCCGGCGGCGCTGAATCGCGCCGAACAAGCCCAGCAAGCACAGCAACCGGCCGAGGGGAACGCCACCCGCCACCGCAGTGGTACAGCCGCACCCCTCGTCGCCGTCGCCCGTCGCAGCTCCGCCATCGGTCGCGGCGTCACCGCTCCCCGATTCCTCCCTGGGCGGCTCGTAGTCGCACTCGCTGGGCTGCGGCACCACTGCGTCGGGGGGCTGATAGTCCTCGGGCACGACCCCGCAACCATCCGCGATACCGACCGCAGCACTGCCATCGGCTTGGCCGCAGTCCGGCAGCACCACGATTTCGTGATCGGCGTGGGCAACCCACGAACGCCCCTGTGGATCGGTCGCGATGGCCCGTAGATACACAGCCTTGTAGACAACCTCGGGAGGCGGCACGAACAGCACCTCGAATGTCGGCGTGTCCACCGTCCACTCGCGCACCGTCTGCCAGGCCGTGGCATCGCCTTGGGCCACGGCCGCAGCCTCCGCGAACTCCAGGCTCACCGTCGTGCCCGCCGCCCCCGCGACGCATCCCGTCACGATAAACCCTGGCGCTTCGTATGCCGTGGCTTTGCTTCGGGGCGCGGTGATCGTGATCGCGGGACCGACCTCCTCATCGCCGTCCACCACCCGTATGACGCCAGGACGCCGGGCCCAGACGTTGTCTTCGGGTTCAAACGTGTACGATCGAACGACATACGACCCGGCCGGCACCTCCGTCGTGTCCCACGCAATGCCCGGCGCCGTCGCGCTGCAGCTGATCGGCACGCCCTCCCCCATCGGAAGCACGCAAGTCCCCGCCTGTCCGTCATGCCCGACTCCCTGCCAAGCGCTGGCCGATTCGAGCACGTCTTCGGCGGGAGGCAGCACGTCGATGATGCCGTGGTCGACAGCGCGCTGCGCATCGGCGAGTGCAACCCAGTTTGGGAGCGGAGCCTCAACAGCGTGGTCTTGGCACAGCGCGTAGAAGCGTAGCTGCCGACTGTCGGGCAGCTCATCCTCGGTCAACCCGACATCCTCGTAGGGGATCGCGATCCCGAGCGTAGCGATGGGGTCCACGGTTCGATCGACCGTGACGATGCAGCGATCACCCCAAAACGCCGGCTGGACCCGCGCCTTGAGGGTGTTGGCCGCGCTCGCATCACCAGGGCACAGCGCCGCGACCGCGACGCACAGTGCAAGCGGCCCCAGCCGCGGTGACGAAACGAGCACGGGTGAATTGAAGCACACAAAGCGCGGCGGATGGCACTGGTCAGGCGCGTCGACGCACGGCAGCATGGCTGACCTGCCCAAACGCAGCGCCGAGGCCATCCCGTGAGCTCGCAAACGCCGCCGCCCCCCACTGAGCCGCCTTCGCGCGGTTCGGACCCCCACCCCATCGTTTTTCTGCGCAAGCAGGTGCGCCGACTCCAAGACGGGCTGGCCGCGCGCTTGGGCATCGATCCGGCCGACCGTGAGGTGCTTGTTGGCGAAATGATCAGTCGACAGGAGGGCGACGCGCTGTCGTACTGGATACAGATCTTCCTGGCGATCGGGATCTCGACGCTGGGCCTGGTCTTGGACAGCACTGGTGTCGTCATCGGAGCGATGCTGATCTCGCCGCTCATGACGCCGATCGTCGGGCTGGGGATGGGCCTGACCACGGGCTCACCGTTCTTGACCCTGCGCAGCCTGGTCCGCGTCGGTGCCAGCGTCTTGGTCATCATTGCGTTCGCTGCGGTTCTCACCAAGTTGCTGCCCTTCCGCGAGGTCACGGGCGAGATTGCAGCGCGGACCGCTCCAACCCTGATCGACCTGGGCATCGCGAGCTTCTGCGCCTTGGCTGCCGGATTCACCACGGTGCGGCACAGCTCCGACACCGTGGCTGCGGCCGCGGGAACCGCCATCGGCATCGCGCTCGTGCCACCCCTTTGCGTGTCGGGTTTTGGGGTCGGGGTCGCGAGCACCAAGATCGCACTGGGGGCGACGCTGCTGTTCACGTCGAACCTGTGCGCCATCTTGTTCTTCTCGGTCACGCTCTTCTTTTGCATCGGCTACAACCAAACCGACGTCTCCCTGCTCGAGTCTCGCAATGTCAAAGTGAGCGGCAGGATCGGGAAGGTTGCGGGCGCACTTCGCCGCGCCTTCGAGACTCGATACGGCCCGCTGATGCGGTTCCTGCTCCCGCTGGCGTTGGTCTCGGCGGTCTACATCCCGCTGTCTCGGGCCCTGACCGAGGTTGCGTGGAAGGTGCGGATGCGGACCGAGGTGGCCGCGATCCTCGAAGATGTGACCGCCGAGGATTACGCGATGCGATCGAGCTTCACCGTGGAGCACGGACAAGTCTCTATCCGACTCGTGCTCGTCGCTTCCCCCGAGCACGCCAAGGAGGTCGAGACGGAGCTGCGAACTCGCGTCGCCGCCGTCGCCTCGTCGATCCCCGAGGTGCAAGTGCACGCCGTGCCCGACTTCGCGTCGCTTCAACGCGCCGCGGATGCAGCGGCCACTCCCGTGATCAGCCCCGTCGAATCGACGGACCACCTGGACCTTCTGCGCCAGCGCATCGAGGAGCGCCTGGCGAGATGGCCGCGCGGCGCGGACCGTATCTTGTATTGGGGCGTCGGTTTCGAGGGCGAGACTTGCGTGCTCGAGGTCGCCCATGTGGGCACGGCAGGCGGAGAGTTCCTGACCCTCTTGGAAGAAACCCTAGGGTCCGCGGTCGAACAACCCGTGACCCTGCGCGAACGGGCCGTCACCCTGTCCACCTGGACGGCAGACAACGACGACCTCTTGCACTGGCTGCCGCAGCTGGCCACGGCTCTGGGGTCCGCCACCGTCCCTGGGGTCTCCGCATGTGTCACCCGCGGCCCGCACACAAAACGGGTGCCCGCCCCGCTCCCCGACACCGCCCCACCCCCAACGCCTGTCCCGCCTGATCCGGCTCCAGGCACTGAAGCTCCCGCCCCCGTCACCCCGCCAGCACCCCCCGTCCCGACGATGGTCAACGAGGATCTCGAAGGTGCCGCAGCAGCAGCCGCGCTCCTGCGCACCCCGAGAGGCACGGTGACCATCACCGAGGGAGCGGCGTGGTCGGTGCAAGTCGTCCAGGGTCCGTGCCCGAGCGAGCCTGCGGGCTGACCCCGCCGTCCCCTCGCCAGCGTGTTCCATAACCGCTACCGTCGCTCAATGCCGACGACGCTGGCCGCCTTCTTTGACCGGTACCGACGTGCCTTCGAGGCCGATGACGTCGACAAGCTTGCGGGCTTGATCCACGTGCCATGCCTGCTGGTTTCCGGCGGCGCGCTGGCTGCGGTCGCTGAACGCGACGACCTTCGCAAACGGTTGGGGCGCTGGTCGGAACGCCACCGCGAGATCGGCGTGTCCGACGCACAGTTTGAAGTTCGCGACCACCGACGCTTGGCGGCGCGGTTTGTGTCCGTGGACGTGCAGTGGACGTTCTATAATTCCGACGCCGCGCCGATCGCCGAGTTCGGCGTGAACTACACGCTCACAGCGCCCGAGACGGGCTGGAAGATCGCCTGCATGCTCCCCCTGGACATCTCGCCGGCCCGCAGCCAGACGCCTGCGACGCCACCGGACGGATCAGGTTGACCCGCTCTGCCCCCGTCCCGCATTGTATGGAGGTTGCGTTGGTGGACACATGCGCGTGTCATTGTAGCGGCCATGACATGCGGGCTGTTCCTCGCGTGCCAAGACGCTGACCGTCCAACACTCGAAGAGTGCGGCAACGGCATCATTGAGCCCGCCGTCTCGGAGGACTGCGAGCCGGTTCAGGACCCAGAGCGCTGCGGCGCCGTCGGCTCGGGTGCTCCCGCCTGCCGATGGACATGCGCGGCGTCCGAGTGCCCCGAGGGGTTTCACTGCGGCGTGGATGCAATCTGCCGCCGGCCGTGCCTCGGCCACGAGGGCGAGCCTCTGTGCAACCCGTTTGCGAGCCTCTCGACCGATGTGACCACCGCAGACGTGGCCGACGTCGTGCTCACCGATGTCATCGGCGACGCACGCCCGGAGATCGTCACCGTCGAGTTCACGTCCGGACAGGGGGAAGCCGCCGCCCACGTGTACACGTACGACGGCGCGGAGTTCACCATGCACCCCGGCGCCGCCGTCGGTGAGCGGGCGACGCTCAGCCCCTTGGAGGCGGGCGGCGCCCCCTACCTGCTGGCGGCACGCGGCGCTTTGGCGTCTGACCCGGCCGACACCGATCCCTCCGACACGCGCGCCACGGTCTCGCTTTTGACGGACGAGCTTCGGTTCGACGAAGTTCTGATGCAGGGGCCACTCGTCGTCGAGGATGGCCCCGTCGCGTTGGGATCGTACGCAGTTCCGGTCGACGTGCCCGACCTCGATGGGCAGACACTCTTGTTCGGCTTTCGCCAGGATGCAGTCTGGCAGCCGGGGCAATCCACGGCTTCGGTTCAACCCATATCCGCGCCCGCCGACTTGCTGGGCCCGATTCAAGCCCGCTTGATCTCCACCGCCTTCGCGGACGCCGAAGGGCATCTCGCGTCGCGGTACTGCAAGGCCATGGTCTATGGCGCCCGCGGCGAGACGACAGTGTTGACCACCAATCCCTGTGCTGCAGCTACGGGGTGGTCGGCGGCGAGCATCACCCCGCCATCGCTCCCTTCGGGCACCACGCTGGGCGACGGACTGGTCGCGACGGACATCAACGGTGACGGTCTCGACGACTTGGTCGTCACCACGTCGGACAACCGCATCATCGTCTCCTACGCGGTCGGCGACGGCACCTTCCACGCGAACGCGGACGCCCTGCCCGTGGCTGGCGGAGACGGCACATTCAGCGCTGGCGTGGGCCTGCCCCCCACGTCGGAGGCGCTCGGGCTGGGCGTCATCGCAGCCGGCGATTTCAACGCGGACGGCGAGCCGGATTTTCTGACCCAGTCCACGTGGATCCGCAGCTGCACCATCCCTGATTGTGGTACCTGCGACACACCCGGCTACCGCTGCGATTCGGGCTTGGACCGAGCGCCGCTGTATCAAGCAACGCCCGCGAGCGTGGTTGATTTTGACGGGGACGGCGAGATCGAGCTCGCCGTGCTCGCCACCGACACCAGCGACGCGCTGGCTGGCCCCGAGGCGTGGGGCCCGGTCACGCCCACCCCGGGCGACCTTGTCATCATCGACAGGCCTGGCTCCGCACAGTGGTCTGCACGTGTCATCCCATTGGTCGAGGGCGCACAGCTCCGTGCCCGCGGCGATCTCGATGGCGATGGCCTCGACGAGGTCGTGCTGGTGCGTCCAAACGCCGACGACGGAGACACCCTCGTCGTTGTGTTTGGCGCAAGCGAGCGCGTGTACGAAGTCCGGGACTTCCCCCAGATAGCCGACGTGCACGTTGCCGCCAGCTCCCAGACACTCGCTGTGATCTCGGCCAACGCGGACGGCTCGCACCGACGGTTGAGCACTCTGACGGCAACCCACGACCAGCGCCTCCGCAGTCTTATCGGTCTCGAGCTGGACGTCGTGCCTCGCACGCTCGTCGCTGGGCGCTTCGACCGGTCGCACCCGGACAGCCGCGGCGTCGTTGCGATAGGCGAACAACCCGACGGCGAGGTTGGGGCCGAGCTGCACACACGGGCCGAGAGCAGCTTCTTCGACGCCTCGACGCGCCAGTCGGCCATGACCCCGCTCGGAGTCCCGGGGGCACTCGCCGCCCGCGTGCGAGGCATCGCGGTGGACCTCGATGGTGACGAGCTCGACGAGCTGGTCGTGTTCGCTCCGGACGGCGCCATCCGAACGCTGCACGTGGACGGGGCCTCTCCTCAGTTTGACGCGACGGTCTCGTCCACCCCCGTCGCGGAGCAATACGCGGGCCCATTGTGGCCAGCGCACGGCGCGTCGGTCGGGGCCGGAAGCCCTCCCCAGGCGACCGACCTCGATGGCGATGGCGATGACGACCTCTGGCTCCTCACGGCCGATGATCCCCCACGTCTCGTCGCGTTTCGCAACACAGGCGATGGCACGCTCGACATCGCAGGCCGATCGATCATCCCCGTCCCAGCGCTGTCCTTGTCCACGTGTGAAGACCCGGACTGCACCGTCTACGTCCGCGCGTTTTCTCCATTCGAGGGCCCGTCCGAGCGCAGCCTATCGGTGGGCCCCAACGCCCACAACGTCTTGCTCGTCTCTCGGCGCGCTCTGTTTTTGTGGACGGTGGATCCGTTTGACCCCAGCACGGCGGACGCCCTCGAAGTCATCGAGCTGGCGGTGGTCGCGGGGAATCGGCCCCCGCTGTCCCCCGAAGGCGGGCAGGTGCTCGGCGTCGTGGGTGACATCGACGGCGACGGCGTCGACGATGTCGTCGCTGGCGGACGCAACGGCCTGCGTTGGCTCAGGGGGCTCGCGGTCAACCCATGACCAGCGATCCGATGAGCGGCCTCCCCACCGAGGCGGCCCCCCAACCGACGGAGCCACCCGTGCCGGCCGCGGCGGTCCAAACGGGTCGTGTGCTCGCCGAGCGATATCGAATCGGCGCCAAGATCGGCCACGGGGGCATGGGCTCGGTGTGGGAAGCGGAGCACCTTTCGCTCGGCACAACGATCGCCATCAAGCTCATCGCCACGGACATCGCGCATGGAGAGCTGGCGCGCGCTCGGTTTGTGCGCGAGGCCAGATCCGCGGCCGCGCTTCAGAGCCCCCACGTCGTGCAGATCCTGGACTACGGCGTGGACGGAGCGCTGCCGTACATCGCGATGGAGCGCCTCCAAGGAGAGCCGCTCTCCCGGCTGTTGGAGCGCGACGGCCCGCTGTCGCCGCACGTCCTGCTGACCGTCGTCAGCCACGTCTCGCGCGCGCTGAGCAAGGCGCACGCGATGGGTATCGTTCACCGCGATCTCAAGCCCGACAACATCTTTGTGATCCGCGACGAAGACGGACCACGGTGCAAGGTCCTGGACTTTGGCATTGCCAAGGGGCTGCCCGGCGACCCCACGGATGCGCAGACCCACAGCGGCGTCATGCTCGGCACGCCGTACTACATGAGTCCGGAGCAAGCGCGCGACGCCAGCGCTGCGGAGTCCGCCTCCGACCTGTGGTCGCTCGGCGTCATCGCGTTCGAGTGCCTCGTGGGTCGTCGCCCGTTTGACGGGACAAGCGTCGCCACGATTTCCGTGCAGATCCTCGTCGATCCCATCCCCGTCCCGTCCGAGCACGCCACGGTGCCTCCTGGATTTGATGCGTGGTTTGCACGAGCCACGGCGCGGGACCCTTCGCAGCGCTTTGCGTCTGCGCGCGAGCTGACGTCGACGCTGGCGACAGCACTGGGCCTGGCGGCGCCGATGGTCACAGGTACGGGCGAAGCCATGGTGCCTTCGCCCCCGCTGCCCCCCACGCGCCGAGTGTGGCCGTGGGTCCTGCCCGCGTTTGCTGTGCTTTGCGTGGCGACTTGGGCGGCTGTGCGCGGCTCGGGCGACACGACCGCTCCGACCGCCGCGCCCGCAGCCAAAGCCGCTGTGCCAGCACCAGCGCCAACCCCCGCCCCTGAGCCAGGGCCGGGCCCTGCCACCAAGCCTCCGGTGGCCGCCTCCCCAACGCCGCCAAGCCCACCGGCCATCGCCGAGGTCGCGCTGACCCTCGAGGGGCCGGCCGGTGCGGCGGTTTACCTCGAGGATGTCCTCCTTGGGCGACTGCCCGACATCATCCGAGTGCCCCGCGCCGACACGCCGCTAACGCTGCACATCGAGGCCCGGGGCTATGCGAGCCTCGACTGGGAAGTCACCCCCACCGCCGATCTCCGCACGACCGTGCCGCTGGTGCGCCGCCGCAAGCACAACCCCCCCACGGACAAGCCGGCCACCCCCGCGCCCGTGCACAACGTGGACGACCTGGAGCTGTAGACCGTGCTGTTCACCGCAATGGTCTTCGGTTTGCTGCTCGCCCCGGCCCCCGACCCAATCCCCACGCGTGCCCCCGAACGGGCCCCGCCAGCGGGCCGCGCCGTCGAGGCCGTTCGCCCAGAGCACGTCGAGGTTCTTGCCGTGCTTCCCGAGGCGGAGCGCGACCTCGACAAAGCCAAGCGGCTGTTCGCTGCGGGCAAACAGGCGGGCCGGACCGGACTGTGGGGTGATGCGATCCCGTTCTTTGCCGAGGCGTACCGATACTCCGCAAGCGCGGGCGCGCTGTATGCCCTCGGTCGCGGCCATCGGCATCTGTATCTGAACAACGGGCGCGACCCCGTGCAGCTGCGGCTGGCTTTGCTTCGGTTCGATCAGTTCTTGCAGCAGAGCCCTGGCGATGCAAACGAGCATGCCGCCCAGGGCTACGTCACCGAGCTACAGCCATACGCGCGCGTCCTGGCGGGGTTCAGCGACGCCACCCCGATCACTCGGCTGATGATTCACAGCCCTGTGGTCGACGCACGCATCTCTGTAGACGGCGCACCCGAAGTCGCCGGCCCCGTCACCGTCGACGTCGATCCCGGCAGCCACCAAGTCCGAGTGCGCGCCGAGGGCTACCACGAGGGCGTCCGGACGCTCCCGGTCCCCGAAGGGACAACCGTCCCCCTCGAGGTCGACCTGCGGCCAAAAAAGGCCACGCTCATCGTCTCCGGCCCACGACGCGCGCAGCTGTTCATCGATGGTCAGGTACACGGAAGCCTCCCGCTGGGCGCACCAATTCCTCTCGTGGCGGGTCCGCACCAGGTCGCCGTGTCACTGCGGGGTCGGACTCCGTTCATTCGCGAAGCGACGTTGGCCCGCGGCGAGACGGGCAACATCGCCGTCGATCTTCCGATGACGGCCCAGCGAAAGCTCGCGATCACATCGATGGCGCTGGGTGGCGCTGGCGCGGTCGTGGCGGCGGCGCTCACGGGCGCCTCGCTCGCGGCCCAACGGCAGGCCAGCGACATCGAGCGCGAGCGGCTCGCGATGGGTGTCGACCTGGCTACGTACGAGACGGAGCTGGCCGCCTGGCAGCGTCGCGACGGGCTACGCACGGGCGCAACGGTGGCTGGCGCGGTGGGGGTGACGCTCGTCGTCACGGGCGTCATTGTGTACTTCACCGACCGCTCTCGCCTCGCCGACCGGCTGTATCACCCCAAAAACGGCGCCGCAGCGACCCAGACCACCGCCGCGACGATACGAGTCGCGCCACCGACTACACTGATGCGGTGACCGACGGGCCGGCCGAGAGCGAAGCGCTGCCCCCGCATGAGGGTGCAGACCTCGCGATGAGCGACGCGCCCCGCGGGCTTGAAGAGGCGCGGGTCTTTTCGCGGGTCGCTCGCATGATGCTGGGCGAGGACACGCCCCTGCCCCAAATCGGTCGGTTCGAGGTGCGCGGCCGAATCGGGAGCGGCGCGATGGGAGAGGTGTACCTCGCCCACGACCCTCAGCGAGACGCCGAGGTCGCGGTGAAGGTACTCGCGATGCACCGTGAAGCCGACCTTTCGTCCGCGCAGCGACTTCAGCGCGAGGCACGGGCACTGTCCAAGCTGCAGCACCCCAACGTCGTGCAGATCCACGAGGTGGGGGAACATGACGGGCGCCTGTACATCGCTATGGAGCGCCTGCACGGTGAGAGCCTAGAGGCGCGACTGCACGACGGCCCACTGGACGCCGCGCTGACCTTGGTCATCATTCAAGACGTTTGCGCCGCGATGGAGTGTGCGCATGCCGAAGGCATCATCCACCGCGATCTCAAGCCGGCCAACATCCATCTCGTTGCGGCAGATCCAAGCTCCCCCGTGGCGGCGACCCGCGCGAAGGTTCTGGACTTCGGTGTCGCCAAAGGGCTCTCGACCGCCACGCTGGGGGGGACCACGGCCAGCGGCACCGTGCTGGGGACGCCCTACTATATGAGTCCGGAGCAAGCCCGAGACGCAAGCAAGGTCGACGCGCAAGCCGACCTTTGGGCGGTGGCGATCATTGCGTACGAGTGCCTCGTTGGGCGTCGTCCGTTCGACGCGACGAACCTGCCAGATCTTGCCGTCCAACTGCTGACCGAGCCGTTGCCCACCCCCTCGGAGCA
>Ga0316189_10001839_pt1 | contig 20998 bp, 18 predicted proteins | sample LowCovwburrow_MG_FD_204930 | JGI IMG/M metagenome (GOLD analysis project Ga0316189, IMG submission 204930) | Coastal sediment microbial communities from Maine, United States - Lowes Cove worm burrow | ecosystem: Environmental > Aquatic > Marine > Coastal > Sediment | place: USA: Maine... | reverse complement strand
AAATAACCCAATACGGCGTTGCAGCCCTTGTTAAGGGAATAACCATTAACTGCAGACTGCGCCTTGTCCTGGCTCATTTGTGGGCCTCTGATAGGTGCACGTTATTCGTTACACCACACTAGTGTGCTAAAAGAAAACTGGTAACTGACCATCATGTGCGGATATGGCCATCACCAATGACGATGTATTTAAGGGTTGTCAGTCCCTCCAGGCCGACTGGACCACGCACGTGCAGCTTGTCGGTACTGATACCGATCTCGGCACCGAGTCCGTATTCAAAACCGTCCGCGAATCGACTCGAAGCATTCACCATCACGGAGCTGGAATCAACCTCATTCAGGAAACGGTTCGCACGTGTCAGCGACTCGGTAACGATCACATCCGTATGACTGGACCCATAGCGGGCAATATGCTCCATGGCCGCATCGACGTCATCAACAATGCGAATGGCAAGAATCGGCGCCAGGTATTCTGCCTCCCAGTCTGCCTCCGTGGCAGCGGTGATGCCAGATAATATCTTGCGGGTGGCCTCACAGCCGCGTAATTCAACACCGGCGGCATGATATTCATCTGCCAGTTGCGGCAGAATACCTGCAGCGATGTCCTTGCTGAGCAACAGGGTTTCCATGGTGTTGCATGTACCGTAACGCTGCGTCTTGGCATTGACGGCAACCCTGATGGCCTTGTCAATGTCCGCCATGTCGTCAATATAGGTGTGGCAAACACCGTGCAGGTGTTTGATGACCGCTACCCGTGACTCGGCGCTGATGCGTTTTATCAGACCCTTGCCGCCACGCGGCACAATGACATCGACATAGTCCTGCATGCGAATCAGCTCACCGACCGCAGCACGGTCTGTGGTCTCGATAACCTGTACCACATCGGCCGGCAGCCCCGCTTCGGCAAGTCCCTCGTGGATATACCTGGCAATCGCCTGGTTGGAGTGAATGGCTTCCGAGCCACCACGCAGGATGGCTGCATTGCCGGACTTGAGACAGAGACCCGCCGCATCTGCGGTAACATTCGGTCGCGACTCGTAGATGATGCCGATCACACCCAACGGTACCCGCATGCGACCCACCTGGATACCGGAAGGCCGGTAATTCATTTCCGAAATACTGCCAACCGGGTCCGGCAAAAGCGCAATTTCACGCAGGCCTGCAGCCATGGCGGCAATGCGGGCATCATTGAGCTCGAGCCGGTCCAGCAAGGCCGCATCCAGACCGTGCTGTTTGCCTGCGGCGAGGTCTTTCTCGTTCTCGAGCTTGAGTTCGTCAGCACCGGCGTCTATTGCAGCCGCGATCGCGGTCAGGGCCGCATCCTTTTTGCCGGTAGCGGCCCGGGCGATTTCCCTGGCAGCGGCACGCGCACGCACGCCGACCGCTTGCATGTATTTCGGAACATCTATTTGCAGTGTTTCAGCTTTCGCGTTCATAGTTCTCTTTCAGGATACCTGTTCAATCCGGGCCGTATCCGGCAAGGCCTGATTGCCAGCCAGATTCAGGGTTAATTGTAACAGTTCATCCCAGGCGTTGCCTGCAGCCTGTCCCTTGCTGACGCGATCAACACGTGCGCAGTGCTGCAACATCGTATTGCACTGCGTCACTGATAGCCGTTGCAAGGCCGCAGCCACCATGGATTTACGTTCCGCCGGCCAGATACGATAGCGGGTCAAAACCGCCTGTACAGGCTGCCCGGAGGCAAGCACGGCCGTCATGGCTGCCAACTGGCGAATCTCGCGGGACAGTGCCCACAGTACGATCTGGGGTACTATCCCTTCTGCGCGCAGACCCTGCAGCATACGAATACTGCGGGCTGCCTCCCCTGCAAGGGCACTGTCGACCAGTGCGAACACATCGTAGCGGGCATTATCGGCAACCAGGGCGAGAATAGCCCCGGCATCCACCTCGCCTTCACCTTGCAACAGGTACAACTTTTCGATTTCCTGCATGCATGCCAACAGGTTGCCCTCTACCCGGTCAGCCAACAGGGTGACGGCTTCTGCCGTGGGCTGCAGCCCGCGTTGCCGCATGCGCTGCGCTACCCAGGCATTGAATTCCTGCCCTTTCAGCGGCCAGACAAACACCACCACACCGGCCTTGTCGAGCGCTTGCACCCATTTGCCTTTTCGCGCCGAAGGTTCCAGCTTGCCGGCCGTCACCAGCAACAGGGTATCGTCAGGCGGGTTTTCCGCGTAGGCACGCAATGCCTTTGAACCGTCAGCACCCGGCTTGCCGCCTGGCAAGCGCAGATCGATCACACGGCGCTGTGAAAACAGGGACAGGTTGCCGGCCTCGGACATCAGACTGTCCCAGTCAAACCCTGCCTGCACCATCAACACGTCCCGTTCATCATAGCCTTGCCTGCGTGCCGCCGCACGGACCGCATCTGCCGCTTCCATCACACGCAGCGGTTCATCACCACTGATAAAGTAGATTGGCGCAAGCTGCTTGCGTAAATGGGCATCGAGCTGTTCGGGTTTAAGCTGCATAAAAAATAATTAAAATATATAAACAGCCACGGAATCCACGGAAGAACACGAAAATATTTTTCTTGTTATGTATTTAATTTTCTGTGTTCTTCCGTGGATTCCGTGGCCAATGATTTCTGTTTTTATCAAATTGAACCAGTTAGCGTGCCACCGCTGTTATTCGCAACATCGCCAGGTATACCAGCTCCCGTTGCAGGGTACGGCGCACGACGACCTCTTCACGCTCTTTACTCAATACATCGGTATTGCTGTAAAGATAGTCACGCGTCATTGTAACGCGCTGTGACTCCACCAGCGGCAGTTGGTCGCTTGTCTTCACGGAGAACTGGATCGTCTGTAGAAGCTGGAATTCAAGCACCTTGCCTGAACTGTTCACTGACAGCACATCCCTGTCCTGCCTGTTTTCCTCAATCGTCAACACGGCAGTTGCCTCACTGCGGTTATCGGTGACGGTCACATGATGTGCCCGCAAGGCCTCGGCAAAATCATCCATCAGGGTACCGTAGGGCAGGATATTCCTTATATAGGTTATCGACATCTCCCCGGGTAAGGCGGAGCTGCCGCGTAACTGAAAGCCGCATGCGGACAGCGTCAGTGCCAGGCACCCGACCAGCAGAATATTAAGCAAGGTGTTGCAGGGTTTCGCGTTGTTCTTTTTCATTCAGACAACCACATTGACCAGTTTGCCGGGTACCACGATTATCTTGCGCACCGGTTTATCAGCAGTGTGCTTCCTGATATTTTCCTCGTTCATGACAGCAGACTCGATGGCCTCCTTGCCTGCATCAGCCGGGACATTCACCTTGCCACGCACCTTGCCATTAACCTGAACAACAAGGGTAAGTGAATCCTGTACCATTGCCCGCTCATCGACTACCGGCCAGCCAACGTTCACCACTGCTTCACTGTGTCCCAGCGCCTGCCACAGACTGTGCGTGATATGCGGCACGATAGGCGATAGCATCAATACCACGGTTTCCAGCGCTTCCTGCATGACAGCCCTGCCCTGCGCCGAGACATCTTCAAACCTGTAGATCTCGTTCAGCAACTCCATGTTTGCAGACACAACATTATTAAAGGTATGGCGCCGTCTCATGTCATCACTGACCTTTGCCAGTGCAACATAAATCAGTCGCCGCAGTTTTTTCTGCGACTCGTCCAGCCCGGCTGTCTGCAGGGATTCTGCAGGCCCGGCCTGCACATGATCATGCACCTTCTTCCAGAGACGCTTGAGAAAACGGAATGCCCCTTCCACGGCCGAGTCCGACCATTCCAGTGACTGATCCGGTGGAGCGGCCTGCATGGTAAACAGGCGCACCGTATCCGCACCGTACTGGTCGATCAGTCCCTGCGGGTCCACGGTGTTGCCCTTTGACTTGGACATCTTGGAACCGTCTTTCAACACCATGCCCTGCGTCAACAGGCAGGTGAACGGCTCATCCGCAGTCAGCAGACCTTCGTCACGCATCAACTTGTTAAAAAACCGTGCATATAGCAGGTGCAGCACAGCGTGTTCGATACCACCGACATACTGATCAACCGGCAGCCAGTAGTTGGCACGCTCATCCAGCATGCCATCCGTCTTGTCCGCACAGGTATAACGCGCGAAGTACCAGGAAGACTCAAAAAAGGTATCAAAGGTATCGGTTTCACGTTCGGCCGGGCCACCGCATTTCGGACAGGCCGTTTCGATAAACGCGGCCATTTTCTTTAAGGGCGAGCCGGTGGCGTCCACGGTCACATCGGTGGGCAGGGTCACCGGCAAGTCAGCTTCCGGTACCGGCACCGCGCCACAGGTGGCACAGTTGATGACCGGTATCGGGCAACCCCAGTAACGCTGGCGCGACACACCCCAGTCACGCAGCCGGTAATTTACCTGGCGCCGGCCCTTGCCCGCCTGCTCCAGCCAGTCCCCGATGGCGGCAAATGCCTGTTCAGAGGTCAGCCCGTCGAATTCACCGGAATTTTTCAGCAGGCCCTTGTCAACGAAGGCCTCTTTATCCAGCTCGGCGAGCTGCCCGTCATGGGCAGGATAGATCACCTGCCGGATGGGGATACCGTTTTGCAGGGCGAATTCATAGTCACGTTGATCATGGGCCGGCACCGACATTACTGCACCGGAACCGTATTCCATCAACACAAAGTTGGCCGTCCAGATAGGGACTTCTGCGCCACTGATCGGGTGAATACCCTTGAGGCCGGTATCGACCCCCTTCTTTTCCTGGGTCGCCATGTCGGCCTCGCTAACACCGGATACACGGCATTCTTTTATAAAAGCAGCCAGTGCTGTATTGCCATTTGCAGCCTCGGCGGCCAACGGGTGCTCCGCTGCCACCGCGACATAGGTCACGCCCATCAGGGTATCCGGTCGCGTTGTATAGATTGATAGTGTGTCATCGCGGCCGGCGATACCAAACTGCATTTCAATCCCTTCCGAGCGCCCGATCCAGTTGCGTTGCATGGTGCGCACCTGCTCTGGCCAGCCATCGAGTGTGTCGAGGTCGTTGAGCAACTGTTCGGCATAGTCGGTGATTTTCAGGAACCACTGCGGAATTTCACGGCGTTCCACCAGTGCTCCGGAACGCCAGCCGCGGCCGTCAATGACCTGCTCATTGGCAAGCACGGTATTGTCAACCGGGTCCCAGTTCACCATTGCAGTTTTTTTATAGACCACGCCTTTCTCAAAGAGACGGGTAAAGAACCACTGCTCCCAGCGGTAATACTCCGGATCACAGGTCGCGATCTCGCGTTCCCAGTCATAGCCAAACCCCAGCTGCCTGAGCTGGTCACGCATGTAATCGATGTTTTCACGGGTCCACTTTGCCGGTGGCACCTGGTTCTGTATCGCCGCATTCTCTGCCGGCAGCCCAAAGGCATCCCAGCCCATCGGCTGCAATACGTTTTTACCCTGCATGCGCTGGTAGCGCGAGATCACGTCACCAATGGTGTAGTTGCGCACATGCCCCATGTGCAAACGTCCGCTGGGATAGGGGAACATGGACAGGCAATAGTATTTCTCCCGTTCGGGATCCTCGGTGACACGAAAGATCTGCTGCTCGTCCCAAAATTGCCGGGCGCGGGCCTCAATACTCTCCGGTATATAGATTTCGTCCATCAGCTTGCTTTACGTCAGAAAATTGAAGGCAGCAGAATACCAGACCCCCCACAACACGGGAATGAGGATTTCCTTCACCTGTGGACTGAAATGGTCCACACTTGAAATATATGTAGAGAAACTGGAGGAAACGACAGGAAATGACCGATTCAGACGACAAATCCACCCGGGAAAAATGGCTGACTGCCTACGACAACATGATGATGCGGGTCAAAACGGCCTACGAAGAGACTGAAGAAAGCACCCGCCCGGCGTTGCAGCGCTTTATCCACAAGGCCCGCGATACCGCCGTTGAACTGGAAGAACTGACCACCGAAGAAGCGGAAAAGATCGCCTACTACCTGCATCGTGATCTGCAGGATGCCGGCAAGCATCTGGCCGAAAGCGGTCACGAACTGGGTGATTGGCTGCGCTTTGATATTACTCAGCTTGAAGACCGGTTACTGTCAGTGCTGTTACTGGTCGCCGATCGTACCCGTCTGGAAATGCTGCAATTCGAACACGACATCGAAGAAGGTCCCGCCTGGAATGCCCGTGAAATCACAGGCCCTGGCACCCTTGTCTGCGATAGCTGCGATGCCAGTATGCGTTTTCACGCCACCGGGCAAATTCCGAACTGCCCGACCTGTGGCCACACCGTTTTTCACCGCAAAATACTCAAGAGTGACCACCGCCAGGGAAAATGAAACCACGTGGCCCGGATTGCGCTGCGTTTCATCCGGGCCACGCTACTCATTTTGTTTATAGATAGTCACCTCATAACATTGTAATAGTTACGTTTTTTCCTGAAGACCAATCCAGGTCGGGATGAAAGGTGCAATCAGCGGGCAGGGGTGTAAAATCACCAGCCCTAATATCATAAACAAGCAAGGAGAATTACCCATGAAAGCGTATATGCAAATACGTACCTACATAATTTGTCTGCTGCTGGTACTGCCCTTTGGCAGTGCCCTGGCCGATGAAGATGCCGCTAAATATTCAAGCGCCCTCAAGACATTCCAGGATGCCGGCGAAAGCGGCTCGTTCTTCGGTAACAGCTATGGTTACGCACTCTTTCCGTCGATCGGCAAGGGTGGCATTGGCATCGGTGGCGCCTACGGCAAGGGACGCGTCTATGCCGGTGGCAAACAGACTGGCGACACCTCAATGTCCCAGTTAAGCGTGGGTTTCCAGCTCGGTGCCCAGGCCTACAGCCAGATCATTTTCTTCGAAGACCAGCGTTCCTTTGATGAGTTCACCAGTGGCAACTTCGAGTTCAGCGCCGATGCGACAGCCGTGGCAATTACCGCTGGCGCTTCCGCATCAGCAGGTTCTACCGGCAGTTCTGCCGGCGCCAGTGGCGGCAAAAGCGATGCCACCACCAAAGGCAGCTACCGCAAGGGCATGGCGACCTTCACTGTGGCCAAGGGTGGCCTGATGTACGAAGCCGTGCTTGCCGGACAGAAGTTTAAATACACCGCCAAGTAAATCTTTAGCAACAAAGCAGGCTGTTCCCCGGCTGGTTCAATTCATGAATCAGCCGGGAGTAGCTGCCCTCAGGCCTTCGGGCCAATCAGCCCTCCCGCTCCTGCCCCCGTCTCCTGTTTGCAAGCCAACAGAGCAACAGGCAGGCAACACTGAGCACCACAATCGGCACATTACCCATGCGCACATACGGCGTGACGCCCTGCATGGGGGTTACGGAACCTGTTAGCACGGCAACTTCAAACTGCGGACTCTGCTGTGTAATGTGACCGGTGTGGTCTATGATCGCGGAAATCCCGGTATTCGTTGCACGCAACATCGGGCGCCCGGTCTCCCTGGCACGCATGCGCGCCATTTCCAGATGTTGCTGCGGAGCAAGTGAATCACCAAACCAGGCATCGTTACTGACATTGACCAGCATGGCCGCCTCGGGCAGCGCCTTGATGATTTGCTCGCCAAACACGACCTCGTAACAGATAGAGGTTGCAACCGGGTAACCGGCGGCCTGTAACAAGGGTTGTGAATCCGTACCGCTGGTAAAATCGGCATTCGGTACCGCCAGTGCATCCAGGGTATTACCGATCAACCAGCGCAACGGCAGGTATTCACCGTAAGGTACCAGGCGCTGCTTGTAATAAAAGGCCTGCTCCCCGCCCAGTGCGATCACCGCGTTGAAGTATTCCCAGCGCTGCCTGTCCAGTACCGGGATCCCGGTCAACAGCGAAGCACCGGTTTTCGCCAGTTCTGTTTCCAGGTAGCTTATAAAGCTATCATTCACCTGGTCATGAAACGCGGGAATGGCGGTCTCGGGCCAGATAAACAGATCCGTGTTCTGCTGCTTGAAGGTGAGCTCCGAATAAAGACTGAAGGTACTCAGCATGTTTTCCGGTGCCCATTTATCTTCCTGGCTGATATTGCCCTGAATCAGGCTGACCTGAATGGCCTCACCCCGCGGCGTCGCCCATTGCACCCGGTCCAGCAGCAAGCCACCCGCAAGCATCATCAGCAGCAGCGCTGCACTGACGACCCGGCGCTGATTGTTCAACACCGCCAGCAACAGGACCGCCAGCAGGGACAGCAGCCAGCCGGTGCCATAGACACCCAGCACGGGTATATAACCCGCCAGGGGACTGTCTATCTGACTATTGGCGATGTTCAGCCAGGGAAAGCCGGTAAACAACCAGCTGCGCAGCCACTCACTAAGCACCCAGCCAGCCGGAAAGGCCATCACCAGCACCGGCCACGACGGCTTGTGCATGAATCGTCCCAGGCAGTATCCCAGTACCGCGGGATAGAGGCTCAGGACAAAGACCAGCCCGAGTGTCACGGCAAGCGCCCCGATGACCGGCACATGGCCAAACACATGGATACTGTTAAACACCCACGTGATGCCAACCCCAAAGAAACCCAGGCCGAAAAGAAAGCCGCGACGAAAAGACTGTTGTGGTGTGTCGCGCAACCACTGGTTAAACAGCAGTAACAACGCCCCTGAAATGACCGGGTACCAGCCGAACGGTGCAAAGGCCGTAACCGCGGCTGCCCCTGCGAACAGCATCAACAGTCCGCCATAACGATCTGTAATATCTAACAAGTTCTGATTAAACCCCATGTCGTCGTCCCGGCGAATGCCGGGATCCAGGGTTTTCATTGTACTGGGTGCCGGCCTTCGCCGGCATGACGAACAAACCAGAACACCCCCTGGTCACAAGCTGCTGTCTGTTTGATCAAGCGAGTGTTCGACAGATTTTGGTAACAGTGTTAATTGCAGCATGTGCACACGACGACTGTCGGCACGCAGGATCTTGAACAACAGGTTGCCGATGACGATCCGCTCACCCCGCTTCGGCAGGTGCCCGATCTGGTGTATCACCAGACCACCGATGGTATCGAACTCTTCATCGGAAAGTGACAGCCTAAAATATTCGTTGAAGTCCTCAATCGGTGTCAGCGCCTTGATGGTGTAATGGACTTCGCTGTGTTTGCGGATGGTGTCTTCTTCCTCAACATCATGCTCATCTTCAATTTCACCGACAATCTGTTCCAGCACATCCTCGATCGTGACCATGCCGGCCACACCGCCGTATTCGTCAACCACGATTGCCATGTGATTACGGCTGGAACGAAATTCCTTTAACAGCACATTCAGCCGCTTGCTTTCCGGGACAAAGATCGCAGGGCGAAGGATATCGCGAACGTTCAGCCGGTCATCGGTCCGTTCAAAGGCATACAGCAGGAGGTCTTTTGCCAGCAGGATACCGATGACGTCATCACGACTTTCACCAATGACCGGGAAACGGGAGTGCCCTGATTCGACGATGGCATGTAGCAGCACATCAGGACTGGCCTCACGCTCCAGTACGACGACCTGGGAACGTGGAATCATGATGTCACGCACCTGCATGTCATCCACCTGCAGCACACCTTCGATCATGGCAAGCGCGTCGCTATCAAACAGGTTTTTGTGCTGCACAGCACGCAACGTGTCAAGCAACTGTTCAGTGTCGGTGGGCAGCGGCGTTAGCGCCTGTTTTATTCTGGTGGCCCAGCAAGGCTTGGCGGAACCGCCTGGAGATCGATCTTTGTCCATTAAATTTCAGCTAGTTATACGATATTTTTAATAAAAACATCACATATATTATTGAGTGCACAGGAAGCCCAAATTAACCTGTCATCCCCGCGAAAGCGGGAATGACAGCGGGGGAATAAATTAGATTCGGACTAATACGGATTGGCATAACCCAGGCTATCCAGAAGTTCGGCTTCACGGGCTTCCATCTTATGTGCCTCGGCATCCTGATGATGATCGTAATCCAGCAGGTGCAATACCCCGTGAATCACCATATGCGCCCAGTGTGCCTCAAGCGGTTTGTCCTGTGCAACGGATTCGCTTGCGACCACGGGCGCACAAATCACGATATCACCCAGCAGATCTGTTGCCACGCCCGGGATTGCTTCATAGGGAAACGACAGCACATTGGTTGCACCGTCCTTGCCGCGGTACTGGCGGTTGAGCGCGGTAATTTCCGCTTCATCCACTACACGAATGGTCAGCTCGGAACCTTTTCTATGCTCTGGCAGTACCTGTAACACCCATTGCCTGATGGTATCCTCCTCCGGTATACCATCGACCGTCACCGCGTATTGAACTTCGACAGTCTTGTCTTGATTACTCATAGCCGTTTCCCGTGTAGATTATTTTTTTCCGGCCTGGACTGTTCATACTTTTCGTACGCAGAAATAATGCGCTGCACCAGTGGATGCCGTACAACATCGCTGGTCGAAAAAAACGTGAAGCCGATATCCTGACTGTTATTCAGCACTTCGGTCGCCTGTCGCAGGCCGGACTCGACGTGTTTTGGCAAGTCAATCTGGGTAATGTCACCGGTGACCACCGCAGTAGAACCGAAACCGATACGTGTCAGGAACATTTTCATTTGTTCGACCGTGGTATTCTGTGCCTCGTCGAGAATGATAAAGGCATCATTCAGGCTACGGCCACGCATAAATGCCAGCGGCGCAATTTCAATCACTTGACGCTCGATCAGCTTTGCAACCCGGTCGATACCCAGCATTTCATAGAGTGCGTCATACAGGGGGCGTAAATAGGGATCCACCTTCTGTGTCATATCACCCGGCAGAAAGCCAAGCCGTTCTCCGGCTTCAACGGCGGGACGGACCAGCACCAGACGGCTGACATTTTCCTGCTCCAGCGCCTGCACGGCACAGGCAACCGCCAGGTAGGTCTTGCCGGTACCGGCCGGGCCGATACCAAAATTCAGGTCGTGTTCTAGAATATTGCCGAGGTATTGCTTCTGGTGTTCGCCCCGCGGCATGATGGCACCCCCCGGAGTCTTGATCACAACCATGTCACTTTTTCCACCGCCCCGTTCGGCAACGGCCTGTACGGCACCCGCCTCCTGCAAATGCAGATGAATCTTTTCAGGACTGACTGAGCCGGCTTCTGTTTCCAGGTACAGACTTTCCAGTATCTGGCTGGCACGTTTCACGACCCCGGCCTCGCCGATAATACGAAACTGGTTGCCGCGACTGTTTATCTCGACACCGAGACGCTGTTCCAACTGATGCAGATGTGCATCAAACTGGCCACACAATGCTGCCAGCCGCTCGTTATCAGCAGGTTCCAGTGTAATATCGATAGAGTGTGCGTCGGCGTTCAAGGGCTGTTCAGGATGCCTGTGCAGCCAGTGCCACATCTTCAACCGACATCAACTCGCCGCGCAGTGAATTCGGCAAGGCTTCGGTTATCCGCACATCAACAAAATGTCCAATCAAAGCCGGCCCAGCATCGAAGTTAACGACACGATTATTTTCCGTGCGCCCACTGAGCTGATCAGCACGTTTGCGTGACACCTTTTCCACGAGGATACGTTCGACCTTGCCGACCATGCCTGCACTGATGGCCGCGGCCATTTCACCAATGCGCTGTTGCAGTCGTGACAAGCGTGCCTTCTTGGTAGCCAGTGGCACTTCATCCGGCATGTCTGCCGCCGGTGTGCCGGGGCGCTGACTGTATATAAAGCTGAATGAGTGGTCGAAGCCAAGTGCCTCTATCAGTGCCATGGTTTGTTCAAAGTCATCATTGGTCTCACCGGGAAAACCGATTATAAAATCAGAGGACATGCTGATGTCCGGGCGCGCCTCCCGCAGTCGCCGGATGATGGACTTGTACTCCAGCGCCGTGTGATTACGTTTCATCAGGGCCAGTACCCGGTCCGAACCGGACTGTACCGGCAGGTGCAGATGACTGACCAGTGCAGGGACTTCCGCATAGACCTGTATCAGGCTGTCGCTCATTTCCACCGGGTGTGAGGTGGTGTAACGGATCCGCTCGATACCCTCAATCGCGGCTACGTAGTGAATCAACAAGGCCAAATCGGCAACATCACCATCGTCCATTAGACCGCGGTAGGCATTGACATTCTGGCCCAGCAGATTTACTTCACGCACACCCTGCCCGGCCAGTGCCACCACTTCGGCAAGGATGTCATCGAATGGCCGGCTGACTTCCTCACCACGCGTATAGGGCACCACGCAGAAACTGCAATACTTGCTGCAACCTTCCATGATGGACACAAACGCGGTCGGGCCATCAGCCCGTGGTGCAGGCAGGCAATCAAACTTTTCAATCTCGGGGAAGCTGATGTCAATCACCGGCTGATGTGCGCGTCGCGCCTCATTCAGCAACGCCGGCAAACGATGCAGCGTCTGCGGTCCGAAGACTATGTCGACATAGGGCGCCCGGGCACGAATGGCATCCCCCTCCTGGCTGGCCACGCAACCACCGACACCGATCACCAGTTGCGGCCGCTCGTCTTTCAGCTCCTTCCAGCGGCCCAGTTCAGAGAACACCTTCTCCTGTGCCTTTTCGCGGATAGAGCAGGTGTTCAGCAGCAGCACGTCAGCCTGTGCCGGATCCTGCGTCACTTCCATCTGGTGTGAGGCTGCCAGTACGTCCGCCATCTTCGACGAGTCGTACTCGTTCATCTGGCAACCGTGGGTTTTAATATAGAGTTTGTTCATCATTGCTGCGTCAGTGTGCTGATTCGTCTCGGGAATATACGTGGTTTGACGCCTCCTTTCCATGAATCAGGCCCGGCACATCCTCTCCGGGAGAGCAAACCCGGTTGTTTCTGCATCCAGTTTACTCATAGTAATCCGGAAGATCTGTGAAGGATTTAGCCGGTGTGTCCTCAGGTTCCTGCGGTGACGTTTTCTCAGGCCCCTCCTCCACGGCTTCTGTCGGCGCAGCCTGGAGGTCATCAGTATATTCAATGGGCTCACCGTCTTCGTCCATCCATCGATGCCTGATATTGCCAATCAAACCCGAAATAGGCCGAGTGATCCCCCCCAGCACAGCCCCCTGGCCAGCCTCGTTGATAATGTCACCCAGGTTTGATTCCAGTTGTCCCAGCGTACCCCAGAACTTGATTGCCGGGCCGGTCCAGTAGCCATAGGAATCCTTCTCATCCTTCAGCAGATCGAGGTCATAGAAAATGGCGGCACCCTTATCGCGCAAATCCAGTTGTGCATCCATCTTCAGCGGGCTGTCCATAATATCAACGCCCTCCTCGTAATCAATGCCACCTGTCGCCGTCATCAGGAGTTCCGGGCTCTGCACCACGTATTTCCTGATCTGTACATCACGCGATTCATCCCGCACCAGGTGTGCTTCAATTTTATCGTACGGTATAGCATCAATGTAATTCACCAGCCGCGCAACCGCACCCAGGCCGAACAGCCCGGTCGGGATGTAAGAGACACCTTCACCCACGGCACCCGCAAAGCCGGAACTGCCCATCACCACCGGATCGTTGGGATTCAACAGGCGAAACACACCGTCGCGGCTCTGCATCTCCATATCAAAGTAGAGGTTATTACGGTACTGCGCCATGTTCGGTGATGTGCCGTATGCATCGATTTTGACGTCAAACAACCCTTCCGTCATCGGAATGGTCTCGGGATCGAGCGCGATGAGAAAAGCATCGAGATCGAACTGATCAACACTGGCCTGCATCTCCAGGTCATAGGGCTCCTCTCCGGGTGTAAAGGTAATAACGGAATTAAGCGCGATAGGGCTGCCATGGAATTGCGCCTTGAAGTCATCGAGAGAGAGCCTGCCCGCTGAAGCCTCGGCACGCCCCGTGATATCAACGACCTCCAGGTAGTCTGTATAGAAGAGACGCTTGATGTTGTAGGTCATGTGCCGGCGATAGGGCACCACATCCCAGAAAGCACTCTCATCCGGGAGCATATCCCGGGCCTGCTTCTCGGCTTTTATAGCGGCCTGCTGTTCCTCGCTGAGTTCCGCCCCGGCTTCCCTGGCCGCCTTTGTATTGGCAATCAAATTCAGGGTATTGAGGATATCATTGAGGTAGAACACGCTACTGTCAAGGCTGCCAATTAATTCATTGTTTTCATCCTGCTTGCTAACATACGCCGCCTTAATCAGCAGATCGCTTTCCCCGGACTTGCCACGCGTCGTGATGGGCGCGGTAATATCGAAGCTGCCATTGTCGTTCAGTTGCCCGTCGACTTTGATTTCCAGAAGCTCCAGCGGTAAGTCATTCCTGCTCTTCAACCCCTGCACACGGGTCGTTGAGTCGAGCTTGCCGCTGGAATCCAGCGTGATCACCGAGGTGAGCCCACCTGCAGTCAGGCCGTGACCGGGCAGGATTGCGGGCTGATCCAGCAAGGCAGGTAGCACCATGTTGACATTCGCAGTCAGGGTCTCGACCCGGGCCGTGTCACCCCGGCCTTTCAATAACACGTCCACGTTGGCATCGAGCGCAGGCTTGCCCTTGTCTTTATCAAACGTAATGTTGAATTGTTTTAATTTTGCATGCAGTGTATCGCCCTGCATCACTGTTTCGGAATCAGCTGTCAGGGTAAAGGATTGCAAGGCCTGCTTGTCTCCAGCTTTCAGAACAGCGCCCGTCACCCTGAACGGCTCAACGGTATCGATGCGCAGTGATCGGCCATCCGAGCCAAGTACCACCTTGCCGTTGGCATCGGCAATAGTCAAACCATTGGCCGCCAGTATTCCGGCAAACGGTTCAGGTGTGAGATTCGCCACCGTCAGTGTCACCTTGCCGCGGGCCCGGCCCAGCTCGGATTGTCTGCTACTCAAGTTGGTGCGTATACGGACGTTTGAATCGGCCTGCAGTGAGATGCGCGGCTGCTTGTCCGCATAGAGCAGGTTCGCTGACAGGCGGCTCAGGTCAATACTGGATTCACTCTGTGCCAGCTTGTAATTTGCCTCCAGCCACAGCGGCGCCTCGATGGAACCCTGCAATGCCCTGGCTACAACCGGCTGCAGGGAAAATGCCTGCACATCCATATCCACCTGACCCTCGGCCAGTAACGGTTTGCCAGCCTCACCCGGCAGGGTCAGCGCACCGTTGCCTGCCAGCAGTTTTTTCTTCTGGCCAGTTACAACGAGATCTTTGTAAGTGATGCGGGTACCATCCGGTGCCAGACGAACCGTGGGTTGTACACTGATACCGACATCCTTGAGTAACGCCCCGCTCTTGTCGGTAACGGTGACATTGCTCAGTGTCACCGGCCTGGCTGCAGCCAGTGTGGCAACTCCTTTGTCATCCGTTGCCAGGGTAAAGTCTGCACGCTGCAGCTTGCCTTTCATCGTGGTATCCGGGATGAACGCGGAAAACCAGTCAAGCTGGATGTCACTGATATTGAGTGTCGCCAGTTTCCCCTCTGCATTTCCAATGCGAGTGCCTGCTTCTGTGCTCTCCACGACCAGCGGCTGCAATAATTCAAGATGCAGCAGGCGGGTCTTTGCATCCAGCAGCAGGTTGGCATCCAGCGTATTCACAAGCACCGTATCAGGCTGCTGCTGAATGGCCGCCTGGAAGTCCAGCGACATCCGTTCGGGCAATGACTGCTTACCAGTCTGCTCAATGGCCAACATGTCCAGCAGCCGGTGCAACTCAAGATCAGCCGTGGCCTGTGCATTGATGGCACCCGGCTCTTCACCCAGCGGCACCGTGGCTGTAAAGCCTGCCGTGGCCACTGTGCCCTCGCCGCCATCCAGCAGCAATTCGTCCAGTGATACATCGAGTGCGTCACCACGGTAGGTAACGCGTGGCAACACAGTCAGGTTGAGCCCCTCGACAACCGGCTTGTCTTCCTGTCTGAGGGTAAATCCCTTCACCGTAAGCGGCTTGACCGGCTTAAGGTGAATGAACCCCTCCGTGTCCGTGGTGATCTCGAAGGCCCCTGTCAGCGTGCCTTCTGTAATTTCGTGCTCAGGCAGGAATACGTCAAACCAGCCCAGTGGCACCTCGGGTAACTCGAATGCCAGCAGGGTGTTCTCCTGGTGCATAAAACTCTCGACATCCTGCAGGGGTATATCCAGGTTTTCCGGCAGACTGGAGACCAGTGGCTGAGTGGCCACTTCATCGGTAAGCCCTGAATCTATGGTCTCGACACGCAGACGCATGCCAGGGAGCAGTGACAGACGAAAGTTATTTTCAAGCCGCAGCGACTCGGGTAGTTTTTCATTGGGGTGTGTTTCCTTGATCTGTTTCACCAACAGATCACTGATAACGGTGATATCACCGGTTGTGTCTGCAATATTAAATAACAGATCGCCACTGAGAACTTCTTCAGTGGGCGGTATTACCGTATCCTTGATATAGCGCTGTACCAACCGCTCGTTCGCCGTTACCCGGTAAGCACCGTCAAACACGCCACTATTGCCGTCATAGCGGCCATCAAGCGTCAACTCGGAACGCTGACTGCCGTCAGCGTCGAGCTGCAGATTCACAAGGTGCCACGTCTCGGGCGTAAGTTGCGGTTCTTCACCACTTGCCTCGGCAGACAATTGTTCAGCTTCAGTCAGCGGCGCGGGTGTCACCCGCAGTTTCACCGTGGCACTTTCTGTCTCTGGCAAATCCGCAAGGATCGCATCAATAGCCAGTGCAATTTCAATGGCATTGAAACGGCCCCGGGTAAGCTGATCGAGAACAAGATCGCCATCCAGCGCAATCAATTCATCCTCCTTACCCGTATGGAAGTGGGCCTTAACATTCAGGGCGCCCGTTGTCTTCGGTTTGATGCCACCTCCGCTTATGCGGGTCGACAGTGACTGTTGGTCAGGCAACATCACATCAGCATTGATATTTACTTCCTGCAGGGTGTAACTGAGGCCGTGTTGTAATGTAGCCAGCACGCCAGGAAATACTCCGTCACTCTCAGGCTCTTCACTTTTCGGGGGATTGAATGCGCTGACATCGACACTGACATCCTGCAGTGCAATCGTCTTGATATTCGCATTTAACAGCAGCAGCGATGAAATACAGTAGCGGAGGGTCCCCTGCTGCAGCGAAAAATGCCCACCCGCATAATCCACCGCGACCTTGTCGAGCCGCAGCGACCAGGGAGTAAAGTGAACGTATTCAAGCTGCAGCGAGTCGACCAGCGGTCCGACATGCTTGAGCAGCATCTTTTTCTGGAATGCGGGATTGAAGACCACCGCGGACAGCACGGTGAGGAGCACAATCAGGCTGATTGGAATATAAAACCGGGGTCGTTTTAAGTCAGCGAACTGCATTGGAGTTCCTTGTTATTAATTTTCCTTATGGGTAAACACCTGACTACAATAAGGGCCATTATAAAGCATAAGACGCAGGAGCGCTTCGCAAGCGCGATCGGAACAACCACTGAAATCGCGGATACGATCCGCTCCGACAACTAACCTGCACGCACAGCCCGGGCACGCTAGATAACCGAGAACCTCTTCAAAATCAGTATGATGGCAACAAACACTAGTGTGGTGTAACGAATAACGTGTACATATCAGCGAGCCGAGAAGCCGTTAGCTGCAAGGCGCGTCTCGCCGGGAATGGCGTGCCCTTTACAAGAGACGCAACACCGCAGATGACGGCTTCTCGTCTCGCCCGATGGGAGGCCCACAAATGCCCCAATACGGCGTTGCAGCCCTTGTTAAGGGAATAACCATTAACTGCAGACTGCGCCTTGTCTTGGATCATTTGTGGGCCTCTGATAGGTGTACGTTATTCGTTACACCACACTAGCACACGAATATTGATATAATGTCCGGGTATCCAAGTGTCCTGCCTGGTCGCGGATCTAAACACATACTGGAGAACGTGAATGTTGCGAATTCAAACAAAATGGGCTCTTGCAGCGGTTATACCCCTGGCTTTCTGTCTGACAACGCCGGCATACGCGCAGTCTGCGTCAGATTGTGCGGCCCGTGCGGAGCGCTCGGAGCGTGGCTCAAACAGTGTCGTGGGCGGGGCTGCCGTTGGTGCTGCGGGCGGCGCCGTGTTTGGCGCCATTGTGGGTGACAACCGTAAAGCCACCCGGCGCGGTGCCGCCCTCGGGGCAGTAGCCGGCGGTGCAAACAATGCCTACCAGAAAAACCAGACATACAAACAGGTCTATGATGCCTGCATGGCTGGTCATTAATCGCTAATCAGACAACAACACAGGAGTTTCTTATGTACAAATCACATCGTATCCTTGCGGTTGCCGTTACCTTCACCATGTTGTGCCTCGGTGGCTCAACCGTATTTGCCGGGGAGCTATCCGAGCCCAGAGACCTTAAGGACTTCCAGTGCAAGGACGTCATGATCCTGTCCGGGGACGATCGGGAGATCGCGATAGCCCTTGCCCATGGTTACATGCTGGGGAAGAAGAATACGACCAAGTACATACCAGAGGTACTTGCCGTAGCCACTGACAACTTTATGGACTATTGCCTCGATCATCCGGCCGACAATGCGTTAGTGGTGTTCGAGAAGTTCACAAAGTAAGCCAGAATCAGGTAAAGATTGCCGGGACGCGTATTCAGACCAGGTCCCGGCGCTTCGCCGACTCCTAAAACTAGCCAGTTGCCCACATTGGTCCTATGGAGCTTCAGTTCGTCGACGGCGCTTGTTTGTCCGTGTAGGCCAGGAGTTGGCCCGGACTGTGTAACTGCCTAGCTCGCAATACCCGCACCCTCATAACGGCACGAGGCAGTCGTGAAGCGTTTTATCGAAGGTGAAGTCCGCAACCAGAGCACGTTGTTTCCCGATGCGCTGGATGACTACATTGCGCAAGACAAGCCCGTCAGGGGCATTGATGTATTTGTTGATGAACTTGATCTTGGCCAGCTGTGCTTCGGGCGTATTGAGCAAATGCAATAGAAACCAAAAAATGGGGATGAGAACAATGAATATGATGACTATGACAAGAAAGATTTCATTCACCATGGCGTTAATCGTCGCAATGACAATCGCCCCCTGTTTCTCCGTGCTGGCCGGCGACTCTCCCGAAGTGACAATTCAGAACTACGTCCGCGCGGAGACCGACCTGCAGATGCGGACCTATGTCGAGAATATGGACGCTTTCGGGAAGTTCAACCACGTGAGGGAAGCCTACGATGTCACCAGCAAGGACACGATCCGTCCCAACCGGGACACGATCTATTCCTGGGGCGTCTTCGATCTGACCTCGCCGCTGACCATTGGTCTGCCCGACCCGGGGGACCGCTACCAGTCGTTGATGATGGTCAGCCAGGACCACTCGATCTGGACGGAATACGGCCCGAAGGACGTTGTCCTCGATGAAGAGACGGTCGGGACGCGCTACGCGCTTCTCCTGGTCCGGACCTTTCTCGATCCCAACGACGAGGAGGATGTGAAGGCGGCCCGCGCACTGCAGGACGCCATTACCGTCAAGCAGGCGGACAAGGGCAAGTTCGAGGATCCCGGCTGGAAGAAGGAGGAGGTCGAGGCGATGCGGGAGAAAATCAATGTCGTCGCGGCCGCCTTGCCCCCCTCCGGGACTTGTTTTGGCCGCAAGGAAGAGCTCGACCCGATCTACTGGCTGCTCTGCGCCGCGTACGGTTGGGGTGGGTTGCCGGCGCAGGACTCGACCTATTCCAGCGGCGTTCCGGAAAACAATGATGGCAAGACCCCCTACACCCTGATGGTCAAGGATGTGCCGGTGGACGCCTTCTGGTCGGTGACCGTCTACGATGACAAGGGGATGTTCATCGTCAACGAATACGACGCCTATTCCTACAACAGCGTGACCGCGAAGAAGAATGAGGACGGCAGCGCCACCATCCACTTCGGGGGTGACCCCGGGCAGGACAACTTCCTCCCCATCGCGCCCGGCTGGAACTACATCGTCCGCATGTACCAGCCGCGAAAAGAGATTCTCGAGGGTACATGGAAATTTCCAGAACCGGTGACGCAATAGATCGAGTCCCGTGACGAATGACAGATAGAGAGAACAACAAGGAGAATGACCAATGAAAATTAACCTGACTAAGCTCATGACGAACGCCTCGATCGGGGTTTGTCTTGCCACCCTTTCTATCGCTTCGGTTTCAGACGCAGGCGAACCCGTGACGATTAATGCCGAGAACTTTGTCAGGGCGGAAACGGCCGGCCAGTTCGACCAGATCGTCAAAATGGCGGGCGGGGTCAATCGGTTCTTTCATCTGCGCGGACCGACGCCGCTGGACCAGCAGACCGTCATCCGCATGAACCGTGACACGATCTACAGTGCGGCGGTGGTGGACATCAGCAAGGGCGCCACCTTCACCGTTCCTGACGCGGGAGACCGATACATGTCGATCATGGTGGTCAACGAGGACCATTACATCAACAAGGTCATCCATGAACCGGGCGAGCATGAGTTGACCGTCGAGGAATTCGGGACGCCCTTTGTGAATCTCTCCGTGCGCACCCTGGTCGATGCCTCCGATCCTGCGGACATCCGGGAGGCGAACGCGTTGCAGGACCAGCTGAAAATCGAAGCGGCGTCCGCGAAGCCCTACACCCACCCGGACTACGACGAGGAAAGCTACCAGACTACCTACGAGGCGCTGCTTGTCCTGGGTCGCGGCATGGCGGACGCCCGTGCCACCTTCGGGAGCAAGGAGGATGTCGAGCCGATTCGCCACCTGCTGGGAACGGCATGGGGCTGGGGGGGCTTGCCGGAAGAAGAAGCCTATTACCTGAACGTGGAGCCCAATCTCCCGGTCGGTGCCTACCAACTCACCTTCCGCGATGTCCCGGTCGATGCCTTCTGGTCGGTCAGCCTGTACAACAAGGAGGGCTTCTTCGATCCCAACGATCAGAATGCCTACAGCGTGAACAGCCTGACCGGAACTCCCAACGAGGACGGCTCCTTTACCATCCACTTCGGCGGTGATGCGGGAAGCGTCAACCATTTGCCGATTGCCGAGGGCTGGAACTATACCGTGCGCCTCTACCAGCCGCGAAAAGAGATTCTCGAGGGAACCTGGAAGTTCCCCGAAGTGAAACCCATGGAATCGAAGTAGCGGATCATCGGGTAGGTGCCACTAAACCAAACAATGGAAATGAGAACAATGAAGATGCTAACAATGAAGAACCTCTATCGAG
>Ga0316189_10001838_pt1 | contig 20999 bp, 11 predicted proteins | sample LowCovwburrow_MG_FD_204930 | JGI IMG/M metagenome (GOLD analysis project Ga0316189, IMG submission 204930) | Coastal sediment microbial communities from Maine, United States - Lowes Cove worm burrow | ecosystem: Environmental > Aquatic > Marine > Coastal > Sediment | place: USA: Maine... | reverse complement strand
GTTGGTGAGGAAGCCGTCGACGACGCGGGTGGGCCGGAGCAGGTCGACGGCGGGCTGTCGGCTGTTCTGTCGCCACAGCCCCAGCTCCATCACGGTGTCGGCGAGGAGCGCCGTGAACCGATTTGCCCCCTCGTTGTTCATGTGGTCGAGGTTGTAGAAGTGGCCCACCCGCATCGCGACCTGCCGCGCATCGATGTACACGCCGCCCTCTCGGGCCACGATCTCGGGGACGTCGCGCTCCGCCGCGGGGAGAACAACGTCGCCGAGGCCGGCGGGCAGCATCGGTGACATCGGCGGCCGGATGAAGAACACGCGCCCGCCATGCCCCTGCACGAGCCGGACGATCTCGGGGATGAAGGAGTCCTCGGCGAGGGGCAGCGTCTCGGGGTCGAACGGGAGCAGGTCCCGGTCGGTGCCGCGCGAGAAGATCGGGATCACCTGCCGGTGCAGCCGCATGTCGACCTTGTCGTCGTCGAACACTCTCTTGAGCGCGCGTTCGGTGGCGCGGGGGTCGGTGCGCGTCAGCGTGCCGTGGACGAGCAGGTCGACCATCGCGTTGCGCGCCCCGTTCAGGGCTTGGTCGCGAACTCGGCCCCGGTTCTCTCGGATCCGCTCCAGAAACCACAGGCGCGCGCCGAGCTTGTCATCGAACACCGGCTCGCGCTCGTCGAGGTGCACCGACAGGTTGAGGTAGCTGGCTTCGGACCGCGGGGTGACCGCGAGCAGCGACTGCATGTCCGAGTGGATGATGACCAGCGCCGGTGCATGTCCGTTGGCGTACACCCGGTTCTTCAGGATGGCGTACCAGTGCGCGCCGATGGAGTTGGGGACCGAGAACTTCTGGACCTTGCGCTTGCCGACCCCGAGCGCCCGCGCGAGCTGCGGCGGAACAATGTCGGTGTTCGACAAGGAGTTTCCGAGGATCACCACATCGGGGTTGAACTTCGTCAACGAGGCGTCGATGTACTCGCGGACGCCCATAGGGATGACGGAGCCGTTCATCACCTTGCCGGCGTTGCGGTCTTCGCGGTGGTCAGCAAAGCTGCGCAAGCCTTCCATGCCCGCCATGGCCCCCGCCACGATGAGGACGGGAAGGGCCACGGCCAAAAACCGCGCCGTCATTGCTACAAGCCTGGACTGGGCCACGCTGAGCTCTCCTCCCACGACGGTAACCGAAGCGACAGAGTTATGGGACTGCGTGGGTCGGCGCATCGTCATCCTCTGGGTCGCGATCCTGGGAGTCAGCGGAGCGCGGCCAGTCGCGAAGCCCGCCGATGGGCCCAGCGTGCTGATCGTGCTCTGGGACACCGTCCGCGCTGATCGGATGTCGCTGTACGGCCACATACAGCCCACCACGCCCCGCCTACAGCAGTGGGCTCGCGACGCCGTGGTCTACGAGCGCGCGGTGAGCCCGGGGATGTGGACGGTGCCGGCGCACGGGTCGCTGTTCACGGGGCTGCCGGTCTCCTCACACGGTGCGCACGCCGGCTGGACCTGGCTGGATGCGCGCCACGTCACGCTCGCCGAGCACTTCAGCGCGGCCGGCTACGCGACCTTCGCGTACTCCAGCAACCCGTACCTGTCAGAGCAGACCAACCTGCTCGACGGGTTCGCCGTGCAGCGCTTCTCGTGGCGAGGGGCGGACGCAGCACGAACGGCGGAGGCCACACGCGCCAAGCTGATCGCGACGGACAGCAGCGTCGAGATCAGCCCCGGGTTCGACCCGGACAGCCGCGGGGAGGGCTGGCCGGCCCACTTGACGGTGCACAAGGACGGCGCGCCCGTCGTCGCCGATGCCTTGCTGGCGTGGGTCGACACGCTCCCCCCCGGGGCGCCCTTCGTGGGCTTTGTCAACTTCCTCGAGGCGCACCACCCCCGGGTCCCCCGGATGGCGTCTCGTCGGGCGGTGGCCGACGAGGCGGTGGTCCAGCGCGCGCTGCGGACCGACCTGTCGCTTCTGCGGCTCATGTCGGCCATGGAGGGGGTAGGCTCGCTCGACGCCGACGAGCTCGAGGCGCTGGCGGCGACCTACGACGCCGCCTTGGTCGACCTGGACACGGCGACAGACGCGCTGCTGACCGGCCTGCAGGAGCGCGGCCGCCTCGACGACACGATCGTCGTCATCCTGTCGGACCACGGTGAGCACCTCGGCGAGCACGGCCGGTTCGACCATCGCTGGAGCATCGGACAGCCGCTGATCCACGTCCCGCTCGTGGTCCGCTGGCCCGCGGGGCTGGATCCTGTGCGGGTCTCAGAGCCGGTCAGCACCGGCGACCTGTTCGGCTCTCTGCTGGACTGGACCGGGGTCGCGCCGCCACCCGGGGTCCCACTGGGGCGGCTCGGCAGGCAACACGCGGTCGTGAGTGAGCTCGTGGCGCCGATGCCGCGGCTACCGCAGGTTCGCAGGGCGCTCCCGGACCTACCGGGCGGGCGGTGGCGCACCCGCTACCGCGCGCGCATCGAGGGCCCGCTGAAGCTCGTCCGGACCCAGGACAACACGTCGCTGTACGATCTGAGCACCGACCCGCTGGAGGACACCGACCTGTCGACGGAACGGCTCGAACTGACCGCCCGGATGGGGGAGGCGTTGCGCGCATGGGACGTCGCGCGGCCGCCGCTGCGACTCGATCTTCGGGCTCCGACTGATCGGCCGGGTCGACCGCTGCGTGCGGATGTGCCGGGGCATGCAGATCAGCTGCGGGCCCTCGGATACGCCACGGAAGACCGGCCGTGAGGCGCGCCGCCGTTCTGATGGGGGTGCTGTCGATCGCCGCCTTTGCGTGGCTCCAGTGGTCCCGTGCCGCCCCGAGACGTCCGAACGTGTTGGTCATCGTGTGGGACACCGTTCGGGCCGACCGCACCAGCCTGCATGGTCACAGCCGTCCCACCACGCCCCGCCTCGAGCAGTTCGCGCGCGGCGCGACGATGTTCGAGCAAGCGCGGAGCCCGGGGATCTGGACCCTACCGTCGCACGCGGCGATGTTCACGGGTCTGCCGCCACAGACCACGGGGGCGGACGAGCGCTGGCTGTGGCTCGACGGGCACCACCACACGCTCGCCGAGCACTTCTCGTCGCACGGATACGCGACGTTCTCGATGGCTGCCAACGCGCTGCTGTGCCGCGAGACGAACCTGGTGCAGGGCTTTCGGGCCACGCGAACCACGTACCGGGGGGCGCCGGCCGCCGCGGCGCGACAGGCGACCCGTGCCAAGCGGATCGCCGGAGACCGCAGCCACGAGCTCACGCCGGACTGGCGGCCACCCGCCCACGGCGCCACCAACGCGGAGTGGGCGCGCGCCGAGTTCAAGGACGCGGCGCCCCTGATCGGGGACGTGTTCCTGCGCTGGCTCGATGAGCGACCGGACCCGGAGGCGCCGTTCTTCGCCTTCCTGAACCTGATGGAGGCGCACACGCCGCGAATGCCCAGCGCGGCCGCTCGGAGCGCTGTGATCGGAGACCCGGGGCTGATCGCGCGGGGCCTGGACACAGATGCGTCGCACATCCGGCTTCACTTCTACAACTTCGGTGTCGAGCGCATCACCGCGCCGGAGGTCGAGGCGATCCGCGCCGTGTACGACGCGACCCTGCACGACCTCGACACCGCGACTGGCGTGCTGCTCGACGCGCTGACGGACCGCGGCGACCTGGTTGACACCATCGTCGTCATCACGAGCGACCACGGGGAGAGCCTGGGCGAGCACCATCTGTTCAACCACCGGTTCGCGCTGTGGGACACCCTCACCCACGTCCCGCTGGTCATCCGGCTCCCCGGACGGACCCCGGGCCGCGTCTCGGCGCCGGTCGGCACGATCGACCTCTTCGCCACGCTGTCGCGGGCGGCCGGGTTGCCCGTTCCGCCGGACATCGTGTCCGGTGATCTGTTCGGCGAGCCCTCCCCGGTGGTCACCACGATGGAGTTGCCGCTGCGCCGTGAGATCGCCACGGTCTCCGCGGTCCATCCAGAGGTGGAGTCGGCGCCGTGGCTGCGCACCGGCGATGCGCTGGTCGTGGGGTCCCACAAGCTCATCGACTGGTCGACCGGCGAGCGGGAGCTGTACGATCTGCTGGCGGACCCCCAAGAGAGCGCGCCGGTCGTGGACCCAGACCGCACGGCGCGCCTGGTCGCGCAGCTCGCGGCCTGGCGGCTGGGGGTTCGACCGCCCGATCCGACGCTCAGGGGTCCGAAGGACCGCCCCGCGCGGGTGCGCGCCAACCAGGAGGAGCTTCGCGCGCACCTGGAGGCACTCGGCTACGCCACGGGTGCGGCGGACTGACCCGACGAGTGGATCGCGCCAGGGCTATCGCGCGAAACGCGCGAGTTCATCGTCGAACGGCGCCCGGTTGAATCGGCCTCGAGGGCGACGATCTCCGCGGGGGGTTGGAGGATGGCCCGTTCGCATGTTAGCTAGCGGGACCTGTCAGGAGGTCCCCGTGGTCCGCTACACGCCACTCGCGCTCGTCGTTTTTGCCGGATGCACTCTCATCGCGTGCAACGGTGGAGAGGAAGTGAAGCCGCAGCCCGCACCAGAGTGCGACACCTGGTACCCGGATGGCGACGGGGATCGCTTCGGCGACATGGACGGAACCGCTGTGTTGGTGTGCCCGGGCGACCTCACCGCCGGTCTCGCCGAGAACAACGGGGATTGCGACGACACCGACCCTGAGATCAACCCCGTGGCGACAGAGGTCTGCGACCTGTTTAGGGTCGACGAGAACTGCAACGGCCTCTCGGATGAGGACGACCCGGCGGTCAGGGGTCAAGTGGAGACATGGCCGGATGCTGACGGCGACGGCGCTGGCGACAGCAGCGCGACGTCCGAGCCGGCTTGCCCGGGAGCGGACGGGCGCGTCGTCAACACGAACGACTGCGACGACACCGACCCCAACCTGTATGTCGGCGCTGCCCTCACTTCGCCTGAGCTCTGTGCCGAAGACGTTGACGGCGACGGTCGCGCTGCGGAGAGTCCGCTCAACCCGCTGGCTATGGCGGGAACCGACTGCGACGACAACAACAATGAGGTTTTCCCCGGCGCTTTGGAGATCTTCGCCGGCGGTATTGACAACAACTGTGATGGCGAGTTGTTCTACGTCATCAACGAGAGCTTCGAGACGGGTGCCCCAGACGATGTCGCGTGGCTGAGCCTCACGGGAAACGGCGGCGTCAGCTCGGACTACGCGCACCATGGCCAGTACTCGCTCAACCTCGAAGCATCGGACACCGAGCTGCTCTCCGTGCCGATGCGGCTGGACAACTGCCTCGATGCCGGATTGCTGGTCGTGGCTTGGATCAAGCGGGGGCCAGAGACACCCGACAACAACGAGACCGCCGAGCTCCAGATCTTCAACGGCGTGGAGTGGATCACGGTCGTGGAGGTCGAGGGCGGCGAGGGCATCGACCCCGCCTTCATCAAGTACCGCGCCCGAGTCACCGACCCGACGCTCCTCACTGCCAACGCGCAGCTGCGCTTCAAGCACGAAGGGAGCGCTAGCCAGAACATCGATGACTTCTTCGTCGATGCCGTGACGATCGACTGCTCGGGGATCGACAACGACGGCGACGGTTTCGGCGAGAACCTGGACTGCGACGACACGGACGAGCACCACTGGTCCGACTGTGGCGCCTGCGTCGACAACGACGGTGATAGCTACGGGCTCGACTGCGACCTGGGCGCGGACTGCGACGATGGCAACGTTGACCACTTCCCTGGCGCCACGGACGTCCTGGGCGATGGGGTCGACGCCGACTGTTCGGGAGTGGACGGGCCGGGATTCAGCGACGACCTGGAGACTGGCGCGGTCCATGAGTTCGCCTGGGCGTTGCTCGATGGGCCGGTGACCGTGACGAACGCGTATGCGGCCAGTGGCATGTACTCCGTGCAGATGGAGTCCATGTTGGCGGAGCTCCGAACGACCAACATCGATATGTCGGTCTGCCCTGCGGCGTCGCTCCAGTACAGCGTGAAGCGTGGGCCGGATGCGCCTGACGTGGGCGCCAACCTCGATGTGGAGTTCTTTGATTCCGCCAGGTGGGTCCTGCTCGAGACGATCGAGGGCGATGGCATGCTCGACGACGAGTTCACGGTGCATTCGGTGCCTATCCGTCACATGGGGGCGTACACGTCGGAGTTCAGCTTGCGCTTTCTCGCGACGGGGGGGACGGCAGGTGCCGATCACTTCTTCCTGGATGACATCAGCCTGACTTGCGACGAGGACGCAGACGGAGACCTCGTCGCCGACGTCGCGGACTGCGCACCGGACGATCCGCTGCACTGGTTCGACTGTGGCGTGTGTGTCGACACCGACTTTGACGGGCAAGGCCCCGACTGCGACTTGGGCGACAATGACTGCGATCCGAACGACGGGACCGTCTACTACGGGGCGCCCGATCCCAAGGGCGACGGCATTGACAGCGACTGCTCCACGGCCGACGGAGTGGGCATCAATGAAGACTTCGAGACGGACGGTGTCCTGTCTCCTGCCTGGAGCGAGTTCTCCGGCCAGTCCCGTCTCAGCACGGTGTGGTCCAGCTCGGGCCAATGGTCTATGAGCCTATACGGGGAATCCGGGTACGCCGAGACCATCCCGTTCAGCACACTTGCGTGCGACCTGGGCGTCGTGATGGCGTGGAGCGGGAAGCGTGGTCCGGAGCTTCCGGACAACGGTGATGACGTTCTCATCGAATACTGGGACGGAACGGGCTGGGTGGTGACGTACCAGTGGTTGGGCGGTGCTATCGATCCGAACTTCCTGGCACATGAATTCACGCTCCCGCCCGAGCCTGGTACCCAGCACGATGAGTTCAAGGTGCGGATGACATCGAACGGAACCTCCTGTTTCTGCGACGAGTTCTTCCTGGATGACCTCATCATCACCTGCTTGCTCGGGGATGCTGACGGCAATGGCGTAGACGATGCGTTCGACTGAGATCCGACCGTCGGCGGCACGCGGCCAGCCGCTGCTGTTCGCTTGCGTCCACTGATCCGTCAGGCCGCATGGTGGCATTGATATCGCCGCGTGCCTGAGCTCCCCGAGGTTGAGCTGTGCAAGCGACAGCTCGCCGCTTGGGCTGCCGGTAGGGAACTGAGTGCCGTTCGGGTCGATGACCCGGCCACGGTGCGCAGCCGCTGGTCGACGCGGCCCTCCGATGCGGACCCCGCCGGTGCGGAGCGCCTCGCGCAGCTGGTCGGCTGCACACCGGCAGAGCCGGACCGGCACGGCAAGCGCCTTGTCTGGATGTTCGGTGAGCGCGGGCTGCTGATTCACCTGGGCATGACCGGGCAGTGGCTACGGCGTTCCTCCGACGAGGACGCCCCCCCCAGTGCTCGGGTTGGGATGTTGTTCGGCTCTCAGATGCTCTGGTTTGTCGATCGGCGGCGGTTCGGCTGCCTCATCGCGGTGGATCGCGAAGAGGGGATGCGGGCGCTGTCCGCTGGGTTGGGTCCCGATGCGCTGCGCGACGCACTCGATGGGCCCGCGCTGGCGGCGGCGCTCCCGGGTCGGAGGGCGCTGAAGGTTGCGCTCCTCGATCAGCAGCGAATCGCGGGCCTCGGGAATATCCATGCGGCAGAGGCCTGCTACCGGGCGAGGGTGGACCCCCGGACGCCCTGCGAGGTGCTGGGTCCGGTTCAGTGGCGCGCACTGGCCGAGGCGATCCGCATGCAGCTCGCAGCGGCCCTCGCTGACCTGCCCGTGGACCGGGCGTTGACCTACGTGACCGACGGCGGGGACAACCCGTTTGCGGTGTACAAGCGCGCGGGCGAGCCCTGTCTGCGCTGCGGGGACACGGTGACGACTGCGAAGCAGGGCGGACGCAGCACCTTCTGGTGCCCGGGCTGTCAGCACCGACCCAGTTCGCAGTAGACTCTTGCAGTGTCGACCGCTCCCCAGACCCTGTCGGGCCGGACGGTCGGGGGGCGCTATCAGGTCCTGCGGGACCTGGGTGAGGAGTCCCTCGGTCGTACCTACGTCGCCCGCGACGCTGAGAACGGCGGCCGCCTGGTGCAGATCAAGGCGGTCTCTCCTGCGCTCGAAGGGGACGAAGAGACGTTCGCTCGGTTTGGTCGGGAGATCTCGGCGAGCTTCATGGTCAGCCACCGCAACACCGTCGAGGTCCTCGACTACGGGCAAGAGGGCGAGGTCCGCTACCTCGTCAGCGAGTACCTGGCGGCGCATCCCTTGTCGCGCGAGATCTCCGAGGGCGGACTGCCGATTCCTCGGGTTGCTTCGATCGCGGCGCAGGTCGCCGCGGCCATGGGGGCGGCGCACCAGGAGGGCATCGTGCACCGCGCGTTGACGGCGGACACCGTGCTCCTTCTCGAGAACGCTCGGTCGGGCGACTACGTCAAGGTGCGCGACTTCGGCCTGTCCAAGTTCGACCGGCGGACCGAGGAGGCTGAGGTCACGCGCGGCCAGGACCGCGTGGGCTCGGAGGGTGCCATGGCCCCTGAGTACATCCAGACCGGGGAGTTCCATCCAAAGGGTGACCTGTACGCGCTGGGCTGCCTCCTCTTCGAGGCGATCTCGGGGCGCCGGCCGTTCGAGGGGCAGCGTGCGGCGGTGCTGCAGCAGCATGTGGCCGACATGGCGCCGCGGCTCTCCTCGGTCACCGAGGGGTGCCCGCAGTGGCTGGACGACCTCGTGGCGGCGCTCCTCGCCAAGGACCCGGCGGCGCGTCCGGGGGTCCACGAGATCGTGCAGCGCCTCGAGGCGGGGGTGGGGCGCGCCCTCGCCCCGCCGGCCCTGTGGCCGCTTCACGAGGACGGCACGATCTTGGCGGAGGCGGGCGCGGGTGGCGCCGCGCCACGGCTCGCTGGGCTGCTGGTGGTTGGTGCCCTTGGAGGCGTCGCTGTTCTGGTGATCGCGGTCGCCGCGCTCGCGACGTTGGCCTTGGTCTTGGGCCTTCCCCGTTGAGGGGGCCTTGCCCCGAGCGCCGCGCGGTGTTTCGATGCACGGTGATGCACACTCTCCACCGCGTGGTCTCTGTCTTCGTGTTCACCGCGTTGCTGTGCCTGGGGGCTCCGGCCCACGGCCAAGGCATGGGCAGCTTCATCAGCCCGGGTCCCTTGTCCCACCACCACGTCGACCTCGATACGGCGCTCGGATGTGGCAACTGCCATGTCGCGATGGGCGGAAAGCCCACGACGCTGTGCTACGAGTCGTGCCACGACACCGTGCGGACCCAGCTCGAGGAGCGGACGGGCTTTCACGGTCAGGGCGACCGGTCGAAGTGCTTCGAGTGTCACGCCGAGCACCGAGGGCGAGACAACGACCTGATCGACACGACGGAGTTCGAGGCCAACTTCACCAACCGCGATCACCTCAACGAGACGGGCTTTCCGCTCGACGGGGCGCACCGTGTGCTGCGTTGTCGGCAGTGCCACCAGACCCCGGGCGAGTATACGGGGCTCGACTCCGCGTGCATCAGCTGCCATGAGGACCCACACGGCAGTGCAGTGTCGAGGCGGGACGTGCTGAAGAACTGCGACACGTGCCATGACGCCGCGGACTGGGATGCGCTGCCGTTGGCGGCCGACATCTTCGACCACAACGCCCGCTCCCAGGCAGACTACCCCCTCGAAGGGGCGCACGTCGACGTCAGCTGTAAGGAGTGCCACATCGAGTACAAGTTCGTGCCGGTGGCGTTCGAGGTGTGCACCGACTGCCACATCAACCCGCACCGGGCGCCGTTCAAGGACGATCCGTGCGAGGAGTGCCACCCCTCCGAGGAGACGTGGGCGGTCGAGAAGTTCAAGCACGATCAGACGGGGTACCGGCTGGAGGGGCTGCACCGGAAGGTGGAGTGCGAGGAGTGCCACACCACGTCGGACAAGACCGCGCAGCTGTCTCGGCGCTGTGAGGGCTGCCACGCTGACCCCCACCGCGGCCAGTTCCGCCCGAAGGACTGCGACGAGTGCCACAGCGTCGACGTCGCGGCGTTCGCGATGCGCGAGTTCGACCACGACGTGACTGAGTTTCCGCTCGTTGGACAGCACGTCGAAGTGGAGTGCGAGGAGTGCCACGATGATGGGTCCAAGGGGGTATACGTCGGACTGAACTTCGAGGACTGCGACAGCTGCCACGAGGACGCCCACGAGGGCCGGTTCGAACCCACCGCGTGCGACCGATGCCACCTTCCGGATGGCTTCGACGTGCAGTTCTTCGATCACGACAGCACGAGCTTCCCGCACACCGGCAGCCACATCGGGCTCGACTGCAGCAAGTGCCACCTGGACAGCCAGTGGAACGACATCCCGCACGAGTCGTGTATCGACTGCCACTACACGAAGAACCCACATCGTCCGGTCATCACGGGCGACATGTGCGAGGACTGCCACCGCACCACCGAGTTCGTCGACATCCAGTTTGACCACGCCGCGAGCACAGACTTCGATCTGGCGCCTGCACACTCGGCCCGCGAGTGCACCGACTGCCACACGTTCATCTTCCACTTTGCTGGCCTCGACGCGAACTGCACGGCCTGCCACCTCGATGACCGGCCGTTCGGCCACTACGATGGCGAGTGCAGCACCTGCCACGAGTCCGAGCGCTGGTCGCCGGGAGGGCTCGGAGGCCGCGGGCACGAGATCACGGGCTTCGCGTTGGCGGGCGCGCACAGCGTGCTGCCTTGTGAGAGCTGCCACGATCCGGGTCGGCCGCGCGGCCAAGTCTCCTCGGGTTGTGCGAGCTGTCACGCCGCCGATGATCCACACTTCAACATGCTTGGCACGGCGTGTGCAGATTGCCATGGTGAGGTGTCATGGCTGCGCACATCCTTCCGCCACAACCTGACCGGGTGGCCCCTGCGGGGCGCCCACCGGCTGGCGGCGTGCGTGGATTGCCACGCTGCCGGCTACGTCGGCACGGCGCGGGAGTGCTTCCGTTGCCACGATTTTCAGGCAACTCCGGACCGCCAGGAGCACTTGGGTCCGAACCGTCAGAGCTGCGAACGCTGCCACCGGGTCTATCAATGGGTCCCGGCGATCTATCCGCATTGAGGCTTTCATGAACGGAATCAACGTTCGGTATTTTCAGGGTTTTTCGGTGCTGGGCCTGCTGGTGGCCGGCGCGGCCATCGGCGCGTGCAAGTCCAAGGAGGTCGCCCACAGAGCTGGGGACTCGGTGTACCAGCTGCGCGGACTTCATGCCGCACTCCCGTGTGACGCATGTCACACTTCTGGGTTCTCGAAGCTCCCCCAGGCGTGCGGCTCGTGCCACGAGGACGACCGGCCCGCTGACATCACCCACGATCAGCTCCAGGACTGTTTTGCCTGCCACACCGAGGATGGCTGGGAGATCGTCGAGACCACCACGTTGCCGCCCACGGGCGACACTGCACCGCCAGTCATCGAGCCCGATCCGGACCCGGCCTTCGATCACACAGGTCTGTTGGAGAGCCTGTGCTGGGACTGCCACGAGGAGGATCGGAAGCCGGGCTACCACTACAACGCCGAGGGGAGCCCGCCGGTGTCGTGGGACTGCGGGGGCTGCCACACGGCCACCGCGTGGGACTGGAAGCCCGTCGTGCACCCCGCGCGGGTCCCGCACGGCGCGCGCATCGAGGACTGCACCCCCAAGCCGGACGAGAACACCTGGCAGATCGGCTGCGTCGGGTGTCACCCCGACGGCACAGCCGACAAGGACAACGTGAAGACGGTGTGCTTCGCCTGCCACGACTCCGAGGCCGACCCGGTCCACAACGGGCTGTACGAGGAAGATGGCTGCCTGGATTGCCACGAATCGGCCGAGCCCGAGGACTGCAACTAGCGGGTCGAAGGGGCGCTCTGTTCGCGCCTCTGGCCCGCGGCGACGCTCTTCTTCGGTCCCGTGCCCGCTCGCGCTCTCGACCCCGGATCCCACGACTTCTTGAAACGCCATGCCGAACGAATTCGTCTTTGGGCGGCTCGGTCCGATGTCCGCGCCAGCTGGCGTGCGCCCGGCCGGCGGTGGCCGGGCACGTGGCGGTAGAAACGACACCCCGAAGCGTGCGAAGGTGAACGCAGTGTTGTGCATTGCCGCCACCTGGGTCGCCGCGACCGCATCCGCGCAGTCTGCCTTGCCGTCCGACGTTTCGATCACGAGCCTCGGCATTCAGGGGCTGGTGCCTACGAGCGTTGGCCCGAACCAGGGTGCGGCGCTCGGGGATGTGGACTTCCTGCTGTCCCAGCGCCTCCGCTGGACCCTGACGCGCGGCGACTCGCCCGACGACATCGCCATCCGCGCCCTCGTCGATGCGCGCTTCCAGCTCGACCCCGGCCCCGGGCCCGCCGGCGACCCTGGCTTCGAGTGGAGCCAGGTACGGCAGCTCGGCGCTCAGCTCCACACCGAGCGGATCACCGTCGACCTGGGGAGGCACCCCGTGTTTCGCGGCGGACCGCGGCTTGTCGATGGCCTGCAGGTCCTGGTTCGGCCCACCGATGACATCGACATCGGCGTCTGGGGGGGGCTCGCGCCCAGCCTGTTCACGTCGCTGCCGTTGCTGCGTCCGGGCGGCGGCCCGATCTTCGCTATCACGCGCTCCCGGATGCAACTGTCGCTGGTGGGCGAGGTGCTCACGTTTGAGGGGGCCCTGGACCGGGCGGGCTTCCTGGCGATGGGGCGGGTCTCCACCAACCGCTTGCTCGAGGTCTCGGGGCGGCTGGATGCCGAGCTGGCGAGCGCCGACGGGGGACCGCGGATCGCGGACTTTCAGGTCGCATCGCTGTTCAGCCCCGTCGAGGCCATCCACATCGATGCGCTGTACAACGCCTTCAGCTCCTTCCGGTACGTCTCCTCGGCCGATCGCGACCCGGACCTGCAGCGGTTCGCGCTGCGTCTGCAGCAGCTCGGGCTCGAGCTGGGGCTCCAGCAGGACGTCCGAGACCCCACGCTCAACCACATGCTGGGGCTCGGTGCCCGGGCGGAGCCCACGGGTGACAACGCGGCGCACGCCAGCGTGATCGCCCGCTACCGACACAATGTCGACCCGGACAACCGGATGTCTCGGTTGTCTCCGACGGTTGGGTTCGTCCGCATGCTGGGGCGCGCCAACGTGCTCGCGAATGGCAACCTCATCCAGGTGGCAGGCCGGCCGCAGTTCGACGCGGGACTGCAGGTGGCGGTCGACGTGACCGACTCCCTTGCGGTGGATGGCTCGGTGCGGTTGATGTGGTTTCCGCTCGAGACGGTCGAGGGTCTCATTGCGCCGGTCAACGGGCAGGGCTGGTACGCCGATCTGTACATCGACGTCGTCGCGCCGGGCGACTTGATCCTGTTTGGCGGCGTCAGCATCATCTCCGAGCCTGACGTCAACGTGGGGGATGGCAGCTACGGCCTGTTTGTTCGCGCCGCGAAGTACCTGCGCCCGCGCAAGTAGCGGGCGCCGAGAACTGGTGACGTGGATCGCCAAGCTCCCGTCGCCTCGCTTGCTATCCGATTCCAGAGCTTGGCCCTGCGCCGTCAGCGCTCGTTCTGGCTGGCCTCCCAGCGCCGCAGCACGTCGGCGACCGCGGCGCGCTCGTGCAGCGACTCGGCTGCACGCTCGGAGAGCTGCTCGGAGATGGCGAGCGCCGTGCGGGCTGCGGCCTCCGCCACCCGGTGATCGGGGACCGCCTCGTGGAACGCAAGCAGCAGCTCGAACTTCAGCCCGCGCGCACCAATGCCTTGCACCAGCTTCAGGGCGCGCTTCACCGCGACGCGGGCTGCGTTGTTGTGGTCGCTGGTGATGAGGGCGTGGGCGGCGTCGAGGTGGATTCGGCCTGTGGCCAACGGCAGCAGCGCTGGTGGGCGGTCCAGTGCTTCGCTCGCGAGCGCCTGGCCTCGGCGGGGTCGGCTGTTGGCCTCGATGCGGGCCCGCACGGCGAGCAGCTGCCCCTCGGGGTCGTCGAGCTGAGACGGGATCGGGGTGGGCAGGTTGTGGACCGCGTCCTGAGCCTCCGGGAATCGACCGAGCTCACACAGCGTACGCGCTGCCCTGAGCCGGGGTGAGATGCTGCGCGGTCCGCCGCGCGCGCGACCCAGATCGACCGCCTGGGAAGCGGCCTTCGCGGCGCCGCCGTTCATTCCAATCGCCACCAGGGTCTCGCTGAGCAGCGCCAGCGCGTCCGGACGATGCGACGCGAGCTCGTTGTGGTTCACCAGCTCAACGAGGCGCTCGACTCGCTGCAGCGCCGGTGCGAACAGCCCCATGGCGTTCTCGACCTCGGCAGCGCAGGCGAGCACCCGTGCGAGGGCACTGGCGTCCTGGGCGGCGCCGCGAGTCTCGGACATGCCCGCCAGGAGATCCAGCGCGCCGAAAAGCTCGCCCCCGATCGCGAGCACCAGTGCCTGGCCGCCTTGGGCGCGCAGGGCCGCGCCAGTCGCCCGGCTCTGGCGGGCAACCGCCAGCGCCTCTCCCCAATGCAGCTCGCTCGCCGTGACGTCCCCGGCGTGAAGCGCGAGCTCCCCCAGCAGCCTAAGAACGGTGGCGCGGCCGAGAGGGTCGCCGGCCCAGCCGTGCGCCGCTTCGGTCAGCGTCTGGGTCGCCCGGTCGCGCTGGCCGGCCTTGTGTACGGCGAGGCCGAGTGCCAGCAGGGCGCGGCTCGCGGCCTCAGGAGACCCCTCGGTTCGAGCGGCGGTCGCAGCGATATCGAGCTGGTTCATGGCGGACTCGGTGTCTCCGAGACCCAGGTACGCTGCGCTCTGCAGCTCGGCGATCTGCCGACGCGCGCGCGCCGCGTCGATGCCGGTCAGGTGGCGGGCGCTGCGCTCGATGAAGGTGACCGCGTCGCGGGCCTGCTCCAGCGCGGAGTCGAACGCGCCGACCGCCAGGTGGAGGCGGGCGGGTTCGAGCTTGGGGGCGATCATGGGGTGGGGCTTGTCGTCGATCTCAGCCTGCAAAGCGTCCGCTTGCGGGAGCGCCCGCGTAGCCGCCTCCGACGTCGGGCGCGCCTGTGGCGGGGGCGCAGGGGACAGCGGTGGCGGCCCATCGGGCAGCGCCCGGGTCTTCTCGTCGAACACCGAGCGGCGGGGCCGACTGGGGTGGCGCTGCGAAGGACGCATCGGGGGTGCGGCGTCGAGGGCGGGCCGCGCGACCGTCGCTTCGCCCGCCAGCGGCTCCCCGGCGGGGCGGGCGATCGGAACCTCGTCGATGGCGGCCGGCGGGGATCGGACGGGCGGCGGGGGAGGGGAGGCAGACGGTGCCTTTTCCTCTGCGTCGACGACGCGTTTTCCGAAGTGGGTCTTGATGGAGACGCCTGCCTCTTTGAGGAAGTTGGTCGGCAGCACTCCGCCGACGAACACGAACACGTAGTCGTTGGGGATGACGACCTCATCGCCCTGCTGCGTGATGATGACGCGGTCCTCGCCGATCTTCGACACGTTGGACTCGAGGATCAGCTCCACCTGGCCTTGCTTCACCGCCTCGCGCAGGCGCTGCACGTTCTTCCGCTTGGGCCGGTTGATCTTGGCGCCGCGGTACGACATGTAGACCTTGTTGCCGTCCTGCTCTCCCAGCGTGCAGGCCGCCTCGACGGCAGAGTCTCCGCCTCCCACGACCAGGATGTGGTCGAACGTGTACTGGTCGGGCTCGAGCAGGGAGTACGACACCTTCTCAGTGCCTTCGCCGGGCACCCCCAAGGTCCGCGGCGTTCCGCGGCGTCCCAAGGCGAGCACGACCCGGCGTGCTTCTACCGTGCGCGTCGACGTCTTGAGCTCGAACACGCCGTCGGCCTTCTTGGTGACCCCGTCGACCCGCTCATTGGTGTGCACCTGCAGCCCGGTGGTGTCGACGACATCCTTGAACAGGTCGACCAGGTGCTCCTTGCGCGCAGAGGACAGGTTCACCGAGCCGTACAGCGGAAACTCGATCGCGCGCATGAACACGAGCTTCTTGCGGGGGTAGTGCAGCAGCGCGCCCCCGAGCTCCTCCTGTTCGAGCACGACGTAGTCTAGTCCCGCCTTCTTGGCGGCGAGGCCAGCGGCGATGCCGGCGGGGCCCGCGCCGACCACTGCGACGTCGTGCCCGCGCCCCTTCGGGATGTTGGCGCCCGCATACTTCATGGCCCGCACGCCCTGATCCGCCGCGTTCGCGATGAGTCCCATTCCACCGAGCTCGCCGGCGACGAACAGCCCCTTCACGTTGGTCTCGAAGGAGCCGTCCACCGAGGGGATGTCGATGCCGCGCTTCTCGGAGCCAAACACGAGCTCGATCGCATCGACCGGGCACGCGGGTACACAGACCCCGTGCCCGACGCACGCCGACATGTTGACCGCGACGGCCTGCCCGTCGATGATCTTGAGCACTGCCTCAGGGCACGCGGTGACGCAGGCGCCTGACCCCATGCAGGTTCCGAGTTCGACAAAGGGCTGGATGGTCACCGGTTGATGCCGCCCGGCCGCCACCGCGTCCTTGTGCTCGCGACGGGCGCGGCGCTCGGTGACCTCGATGTAGAACGCGTACGGGACCACGAACAGGACGAGGATCAGCCCGACGCAGATCATTCCGGGGAGGTTGGCTTCCATCCAGTTTTAGAATCCCGCCATCAAGGTTGCGACCGCGCCGCCGAATACCACTGCGTTCGCGATGTGGATGGCGCTGATGAGGTACATGGCGATGGCCAGCGGCTGGTGAAACAAGTTCCAGTAGCGAAGCAGTCTCCGGGCGACGTTCCAGCCCGCGAGGTTTCGCCGCATGGCCAGCTGCTCGAGCAGCGTGCTCTCCGCGCGTCGTCGTGCCCGCGGCTCGATCTGGGCGCGGCGAAGCATGATCCGTACCAGGTCGGCGCGGCGCCGCACCTCAGCGTCGAGGACCACCAGCTCGCCCAGCGAGCGGGGCTCGAAGTCGAATTCCTTGACCAGGCGCACCGCGCGGCCCACCTTCTCTACGGCGGCGTCTCGGGTCTCGGCGACGAGCTGAGCCCGGAGCTCGGTCAGCCGCTTCTGGGCGGCAGCGAGGTCGACTCGAAGGCCATGAGCGGTCTGCGGGAAGTACCCGAACAGGTAGCGGCCGAAGAACCCGGACCCCGCCACCAGCACCATGCACCAGAAGCCGATGCCGATGAAGCCGGCCGGAGTCTTGACGCCCCCGTGCAGCACGATGAACAGCGGCCCCACCAGTCCGCAGACGACGTGGACCCGCATCCAGAACTGCATGTGCCCCAGGAACGAGACGAAGGGGAGCCACTTGCGCACGCTGTAGAGCAGCATCACGGTCATCAGCGCGGTGCCGATCAGCCCCAACAGGAGGCCGACCAAGCCGCCGGAGGCGTACCAAGTGTGCAGGTTGTGGCCGAGTCGGGCCGTCGGGTCCGAGAAGTAGTAGGGCAGGCCCGCCAAGAAGACCACGGCCGCGACAAGGAGCAGGAGCGCGGTCGAGCCGATGATGATCGTCCAGCCCGCGGCGCTCCGGATCGACACAGTCGCCAAGGGCGAGCTTTCGGTGGCAACGGCCTGAGCCATCGAGGGGCGACTCCATCTAAAGGCCAGCGCCGACCAGTGGGCAGTATCGCACGCGTCCGGCGCCAGCCAAGGGCCTCCGAGTCAAGCCGAGGGAGATTCTCCCCAACGGGGTCCCAGTGTCCGCGGAAAATGATCCGCAATGGGAGGCTCGGACGTCCAGAAATCCCGTTACGACGGTGTCGAAGCACCTGGCCCGGCACTTGCAGCACTGAAAGCGGGCCACTGGCCAATTTTGAACCGAGCGACCCATAGAGGACATGATGAAAGCGCTCCCCCCACCACACGACGCACACCCTGAGGCAAGCGACAGCACGGGCTCGGCTCCATGTACGCGGGCCGTGGTACCGTCGTCATGGCTGGGGGCCTTCGGCAGCGCAGCCAGTGCACGTCCGACTCCAAGATTCCAAAGAGTCATTTCTTTCCTACCAGCCGGCCAATTTGGCCGTGCAGGAGCACCCATGCGAGCCATTCTCGTTGCTAGTGGTGCTGCTCTGATGATCACTGGATGTGGCATCCAGGATTTTGAGCAGCCCCCTAACGCACAGCTGCCGACGCCTACAAATGCGCCGAACGACTGTGCAAACCACGAGTGGCAGGGGAACATCTACGACTGTGATGTTCTCGACCGTTGTACGGAGGAGGATTTCAGCTATCGGCTGGCCTGCTGCGACTGCGACCCTGCGCTCTGTAACCCCGACCCCACCTGTGAAGACGCCCCTCTGCCGGACCCCAACCTGGGCCAGGCGGAGAGCTGCATGGCGTGCCACAACGGGTCCAACAAGGACGATTACTTCGGCACCGGGATGAGCAACCCTCACCCGTTCGGCGCCGCCGCCTACATCAAGTGCACGGAGTGCCATGGTGGGAACGGCGAAGGCCTCGGCAAGGACGACAGCCACGTGCCGCGTCCGCCGTCCATCGGTGATGATCAGAGGCTCATCCTCGATCAGGAGGCGTACTTCAACTTCCTGACCCAGGCGGGTCTGGACAAGTTGCCTGACTACCAGGACGCCGAGGGCCGTAACTACACCGCGATCGACTACATCCAGTTCGTGAGCCCGGGCGACCTCCGCGCCGTGAGCGATGGTCGTAGCTGTGGCGCCGCTGGCTGCCACGACACCGAGCATGCTGCGTGGGTCCCCACTTCCCCGCTCGGTCTCGACCGGTTCTTCTCGACCACGATGTTCAGCATCGGCGCCGAGAACCAGGTCCCGGCGCAGGAAGGCCTCTACAACGGCACCGCGGCCGACTACGCGTGGCGAGCCCTCGACGATCCGTCTTGGGTCTACAGCCCCAACGAGGTCGGTCGTGTCGGTCAGCTGAAGGAGATGCCCGTACGCGCTGTCTGGAATGACACGCAGGGCCTCTACAACAACCCGATCTACGACAGCAACGCACTGGCGAACTACGTCGTCGACCCGAACGTCGACCCCGAGAACAGCAACCGGGTCCAGACGGGTCAGCCGCTTCACTACCTCGTCCAGCAGGCCATCACCGACGCGTGCGCGGACTGCCACGCCGGTAGCCGCGGAGCCAACAACCGCTACGCGGACTTCCGCGGTGCTGGATGTGCCAGCTGTCACTTCGAGTACTCCATGGACGGCCGGAGCCGCTCCACAGACCCGAACGTGAACAAGCTCGAGCCGGCAAACCCGGACGCCATCGCGGCGCCCGAGGACTCCCACATCGCGGATCACCAGATCCGAAACGTGGCCCGCATCCTGCCCGGCGGCGGCTTTGTCCGCGGCCAGAACGACAAGGTCTGCGTGGGATGCCACCAGGGCTCCAACCGTACGGTGCTCCAGTTCTGGGGGATTCGCCTCGACCAGAACCAGGACGTGGTGAACAACTTCCAGTACCCCGCAAACCCCGTGACCTTCACGGACACCGCGGACAACGAGCTGCTGTACGATCCGGGCGTCAACAACGTCACGTTCAACGGCCGCATCGCCGCCCAGTACCTCGAGACCGAGGACTACGACGGTGACGCCCGTGACGACACGCCGCCCGATGTGCACTTCGAGGCGGGCATGGGCTGCATCGACTGCCACAGCTCGCGTGACCTGCACAACGGCACCGCCGGTGACCCCACCAGTGGCAAGCTCGAGTCCCACCAGAGCCAGACCGTCGGCGTGCAGTGCGAGAGCTGCCACGGTGGTTCTGAGGCCCCCCCCTACACGACCACGTGTAAGGACTACGACGGTGCGGACCAGACGTGTGCGCAGGACCGCTTCGGCAACCCGATGCGGAACGTCACCATGGATCCGACCGGCAACATGTGGTTGAAGAGCCGCGTAGACGGCCTGGTGCACTACGTGCCCCAGACCTACGACGCGGTCGTCAACAACAACACGAGCAACCCCATTACCGGCAACCTCGTCTACAACCCGCTGGCGTCCTACGCCATGGGTCGTGCCGACGGGAACTTCGGAACGGGTGTTGGTCCGCTGCAGACCGATCCGCTCTTGTACGACAACGGGTTCTCCCACATGGATGACATGGACTGCTCGTCCTGCCATGCTTCGTGGACCAACAGCTGCGTGGGCTGCCACATGACGGGCATCTACGACGCGAACCCCGCGAACTACTTCTTCAGCCCAGTCACGGGGGAGCGTATCTCCCACAACTTCGCTGCAGACTTCACGTACCAGAGCCCGATTCTGTTCAACCTCGGTGTCACGGCGCGCGACAAGATCGGTTCGTCGCAGCCCGGCATGAAGATGTTCTACAAGTACTTCGACTTGAACAACAACGAGTCGGCAGTCTTCGCGTTCTCTGACCGAAACGAGTTCGGCGCGAACGGGAACAACCCGAACACCTTCGGCCGCGGCGCCTTCCCGGCCCTGCAGCACAACCGGATCTACCCCCACTCCGTGCGCGGCAACGTGCAGGCGGACAAGGAGGGAGGCCGGATGTGTGTCAACTGCCACCTGAACGTCGATCAGATCGACAACTTCGGTGCTGACTACGCAGTGTTCTACGACGACATGCAGAACGCGAACTTCGCCAACCTGGACTTCGACCTGCTGCAGCAGCACATCGGCCAGAACACGGGCAACCAGCTCAACTCGCCGTACTGGGTCCACCAGACCGTTGGCCTCGGCACCGGCCTGTTCCTGTTCGATGACACGGGTTGCCCGGTCAACCCCCTGGACGCGAACGCGAACCGGTTCTACTGCCCCGATGGCGCCCCGGCGGACAACTTCGACCCCAACAACGCGGTGTACAACCTCGACCGGATGGTCGAGAACACCGGTGTGTCGAACGCCACCATCGGCCACCCGCTCCTCTCGGGCTTCCCGAGTGCCCATCGTCAGGGCAGCATCGATGGTCCCATGGCGGGTCCCCTCGGTGTGAGCACCCTGTACAACCTCGCCGACCCGAACCAGGGGATCATCCTCGACTCCTGGATCGACGCCGACGGCAACGCGCAGGGCAACGCGGCGGACTTCATCCAGTAGTTCGCACAGCTTGACTACCAGGGCGGGTGCCCGGGGCGATACCCCGGCACCCGCCCTCGCTGTTCCTTGGTCGGCACGATGTGAGCGCTGTGGCTCGCTCGCCGCTGGCGGTCGGCTCCGGTGGC
>Ga0316189_10001837_pt1 | contig 21008 bp, 20 predicted proteins | sample LowCovwburrow_MG_FD_204930 | JGI IMG/M metagenome (GOLD analysis project Ga0316189, IMG submission 204930) | Coastal sediment microbial communities from Maine, United States - Lowes Cove worm burrow | ecosystem: Environmental > Aquatic > Marine > Coastal > Sediment | place: USA: Maine... | reverse complement strand
TTCTTCTAATTATATTTGGATTAATCTATTCGGATGGTGCTTTTGCATTCCTAGATAATAAGAATATCCTTTACGTTTCCTATTTGATGTTTACAAGTGTTTTTTGCGACTTAATTGCTTCTATACTAACTTTCATAGCGATCTTTTTAAAGTCGCAAAAAATAAATTAAAGCTTTCAGCTAATACAGATAATTAAATAATAAAACTGCGCATAACAACATGCATAACCAATTGCTTAGTTTGTGTGTACTTTGAAAATCCTGCGGATTTTCCTTTGGTTCGTTTTCTATTTACTAACTTAGTACTAGCCAACGCAACGCACCATAACATAAACACGTTAGCTACAAGTTAGAGTTTAATATAAGAAAATGTACAATAAGATTAGCCCTATTATTAATTCTGTAACTTCTATTTCTGATAAGTCAATAGGGAAATTAAATGACCTAGTTGATTACATTAATATCAAAAAGGGAGAATTAATTACTTCAGTTGGACAAAAGAATAATCTGGAGTATTTTATAATTGATGGAATCTGCAAAAGTTTTCTAAACACTCCCAACGGAGAAAGTGTTACGATTTCTTTATTCATGTCTAATTCTATAATATCGCCTTGCACTACACGTATTCATGAGGGTAAATCGGTAATTAATATTCAGGCATTAACGGATGGGGAGATTGCAACTATAGATGCTGTAGAGTTCGAAAAATTAATGATTGAAGATCTAGAAATTCGAGAATTCGGAAATTCGGTTTTAAGAAATGAGCTAATGGCAAAGGTAGAAAAGGAAATAGCTTTAGCATCTCTTAAAGGAAAAGATCGATTACTCCTATTAAGAAAGAATTACCCCAATATTGAAAACTGCATACCGCATGCTGATATAGCATCATATTTAGGCATTACAACCATTTCTTTAAGCAGATTAAGAACAAAATCTTAACCATTATCATTTGTTAATGGAATCATATTTTAAATTGACAACCTTTGAATTTGAATCAAAACAAGAATTATGTCAATTTTTATATCCTTACTTCAAAAAACGTCTTCAGTAAAAAGAGTATGTATCCTTTTTATTGTGAGCCATCTCGTTATTTTATCGATGATGTTATTTATTTTTCCAGTAATCAATAATCAAATAGGAACTAAAGCCTTTGACATGCAGTCTTTTGGGTATTCAGTATCTACTGCGGAATCAATTGTCAACAACTTGAATACTCAAACTACTGATCTTTACCTATTCCCACAATTAACTTTGTTAGATGTATTGTATCCTTTCTTACTAGCTCTTTTCTTAAGTAGTTTTATATTTCGTCTATTCCTCATAACAAAAACGAAGAATAAAGCAAATTCGATTTTATTGATTGTTCCTTTCTTGGCTATGGGATTTGATTATCTAGAAAACACATGTATCATTTTAATGATTTCAAAATCAATAGAAATGTCTGAATCTTTCGTACTTCTATCAAGTTCTTTTACTGTTTTAAAAGGTACACTAACTTTAATAGCATGGTTAAGCATATTAATATACTCTATTAAATGGTTAAAATTGAGAATTAAAGAAAATAAAAAGTAAGATTTCATCGATGTCTAGCTGTGAGACATGATGACCATAATCATTTTCAACTGAAATAAAACCTGTGGCTAACAATGTGTATAACTAATTACTTATTCTGTGTGTGTGTGTGTGTGTACTAGGAATATCCTCCAGATTTTCCTTTGGTTCGTTTTCTTTTAGTATGTTAGACCTAGCCAACGCAACAAACCATATACAACACCATTACCCTCAAGAAGAAAAATGCAAACCAGCAAGTAAAAAATTGTGACTAAATTGTTTTACATTTACTAACAGATTAAGTTATAAAAATGACAAAAAAAAAATTAGGCTTTCTTGACAGGAATTTGACTTTATGGATATTTATTGCAATGGCCATTGGAGTTGGGCTTGGTTATTTTATCCCAACGTTTCCAAACATCATAAATTCATTTAGCAATGGAACAACCAATATTCCTATTGCAATCGGTTTGATATTAATGATGTATCCACCTTTGGCGAAGGTCAACTATGCGCTCTTACCAAAAGTGTTTAGAAACACAAAAATCTTATCTATTTCGCTTATTCTAAATTGGATCATTGGTCCTGTTTTAATGTTTGTTTTAGCAATTACATTTTTACGTGATTATCCTGAATATATGGTTGGTCTAATCTTGATTGGTTTAGCACGTTGTATTGCTATGGTTTTGGTATGGAACGATCTTGCAGAAGGCAGTAGCGAATATGGAGCAGGTTTGGTAGCTCTTAACAGTGTTTTTCAAGTCTTTGCATACAGTTTTTATGCATGGATATTTATAACAGTTCTTCCACCCTATTTTGGTTTTGAAGGAGCCATTGTTGATATTTCAATAAGTACAATTGCAGAAAGTGTAGCTATTTATTTAGGCATTCCGTTTGTATTGGGAATATTGAGCAGAGTAATTTTAGTGAAACTAAAAGGAGAAGATTGGTATACCAATAAATTCATTCCAACAATTTCACCAATAACACTAATTGCTCTGTTATTTACAATTGTAGTTATGTTCTCACTTAAAGGAGAATTGATTGTGGAAATCCCAATGGACGTGCTGATAATTGCAGTTCCTTTGCTTATCTATTTTTCTTTAATGTTTATCATTGGATTTTTCGTTACAAAAGCAACAGGAGCAGAATACGACAAAACAGCTTCAGTTGCTTTTACAGCAGCTGGTAATAATTTTGAATTGGCGATTGCAGTTGCTATTGCAGTTTTTGGACTCAATTCAGGGCAAGCATTTGCAGGAGTAATTGGTCCTTTAGTTGAAGTTCCTGCATTGATTTTATTGGTTCGAGTTTCCTTCTGGTTGCGGAAAAAGTATTACGGTAAAGCCAACGCTTAAATCTAGTGTAAATAATAAAATCATTTAAACTTCTGAATGAAGCCAATGGCTAACAACGTGTATAACTAATTGCTTGTTCTGTGTGTACTCGGAAAATCCTGCTGATTTCCCTCTGGTTCGCACAATTTTACTAACTTAGTTCCTAGCCAACGCAACACACCATAACACGAACTCGTTCGTTGCTACAAAACACTAATCAATGACAACTCTATTTTCTCAGGCAGCCTTAATCATTTTAGCTCTTGTAACTCTATTATGGATATGGAGTGTTTTTATAAAAAACGTGAGTATTGTAGACATTTTTTGGGGTTTTGGTTTTGTGGTTGTTAATACGTTTTACGTATTTATGTCGGGAGAACTAAATACTAGAAAAATATTGATTTTAACTTTAGTGAGTATTTGGGGACTCAGGCTTGCAATTTATCTTGCATATAGAAATATTGGCAAAGGAGAAGATTTTAGATATCAGGAATTCCGAAAAAATTATGGTCCAAAACGCTATTGGTGGTTTAGTTTTTTCCAAACGTTTTTATTACAAGGAGCCTTGATTATGATTGTTTCTTTACCCCTTTTGGGTATTAATTCAAGTACAAGTAATGGAACCCTCAATGTACTGGATTATATAGGAATTATAGTATGGCTTATTGGATTTACTTTTGAAGCTGGTGGCGATTTTCAATTAGCACGTTTTAAAAGTAATTTTAAAAACAAAGGAAAGGTCTTAAACACAGGGTTTTGGAAATACACAAGGCATCCAAATTATTTTGGCGACTCCGCTGTTTGGTGGGCATATGCTATTTTTAGTATTGCAGCCGGAAGTTACTGGCAAATAATAGGTTCTATTATAATGACTTTATTGATTATTAAAATATCAGGTGTAAGCTTACTTGAAAAAACTTTAAAAGAGACAAAACCTCAATACAGAGATTACATCCAAAAAACAAATTCCTTTTTTCCATGGTTCCCAAAAAAATAAATGATAATGGATTTTATAACTAAAAATATTTGGTTTATACTTTTTGTGGTTTGGGGATTTCCATTAAGTTTTTATAGAAGTAAATTCCGCAAAATCGTATATCAAACCGATAGTTGGCTAATTAACATTAAACCTCTTTTTTGGAGAGAAATTAAAGGTCTTTTTGGAAATATCTATCCTGAGAATCTCGAATATAAAAAGTTTAGAAACTTCTATCTGTTCTATCTGGCTATTTATTTTTTGTTATTTATTGCTTATCTAATTTTTGATACAAATTCCTGAAAAATAACGAAAGCACAACAACATGCACAACTAATTACTGGTTCGTGTTTACATAGAAAATACTACTCCCAATAGCAATCGGAATTCCTCTGGTTCGTTTTCTTTTGCTAACTTAGTTGTATAAAACGCAACAATCCATAAACGAAGACGTTCTTATCAACCCACAAAAAAGCTAAGCTTAAATTAATCATGAATTATATCGTATCAGTTTTATTACTTATCAGTGTAATGGTGTCAAATATCGAGAATTCTGTCAGTATAAAAATTAATGAGATAGAAAGCACCAAAGGAAATATCCAAGTCTCCGTATTTGTAAACCAAAAAGATTTTGAAAATAAAAAACCATACATGAAAAAGGTCTTCCCTAAAAAGGACTATCTGAAAAATGGTGTATTTCAATGTGATTTTAATTTACCAAATGGAACCTACGGCATTGTGATTCTAGACGATGAGAATGCAGATGGACAAATGGACTATAACTTTTTTAAAATGCCTAAGGAAGGCTACGGATTTTCAAATTTCATCCATGAAAGCTTAAGTAAACCAAAATTTTCTGATTTTCAATTTACCTTGAACAAAAATCAAGAATTCAATATCGTATTGAGGTATTTTTAGGATTTAATTTTTTAAGTTTTGACTAACCTTTAAGAATGAGAAAAGCTAACAGAGAACATTTTGTATAAGTAATGGCAGATTACTGTATGTCATTTAGAAAAACGAGAACCGATAATGATTAAAGGACTATATGAAACCCATTTATATGTTGAGAATTTAGAAACCTCAATTTAATTTGATATCAAAGTACTTGGATTAAAACAATGTCGCTTAGGAGAAGATCGCAGAATTGCCTTTTTCTGGATATGTGAAGACAAATAAGCTATGTTCGGGTTATGGGAAAAACCCATGGTATTTTGTTGGATGCCAGCAATTTCAATTTATTTTAGCGATCCAGACGGACACTATCTTGAATTCATCGGAATTTTGCCCGGCAAAACTAAATCTGACAAAGAAAAACGAGTAGTTACTTATGAGGAATGGCTTAAAATAAAGGATAAATAAAAAACATCATTAAACAAAATGTATCATTAATTACTCAAAAAAAGACCTTATCAGCTTCATACTTAACAAAAAAAAGCAGATTTAATCTGAATATTATATTTTTGACAAACTATAAAAACAAAAAAATGGGGCTATTTGACCAATTTATAAAAAAAACAAAAGACGTAATTTACAAACCTCTAACAGATCTGGAAGCTTGGATTGGAATCCTATATGCTTGTATGTCCTCAGATGGCGTTGTAAGCAATGTAGAAATTGATTCACTTTCAAGAATGATTGTGCATAAACAAAAATTCTCTGGAATAGATATCTCTCCGCTTTACAATTCAGTTTCAGAAGCAAAATTAAAAATCGGTGGAATTGGTTTAGTTGAGGCCTGTGCTGAATTCGTTAATGAAGCTGATAAAGATACTTTATTTTCAATGGCAATTGAAATAGTACTAGCGGATGGAATTCTTGAAAAAGATGAGGAAAAAGTAATAGAATTAATAGCAGACCGTATGAAAATCGATACGGAATTAGTTGAAAAAATAATTCAAGTTATGTTAATTAGAAATAGAGGCAATGTAGTAATTGTTGATTAAAGGCTACAGCCAACAACGTATGTAATGAATTACTGGTTCTGTGTGTAACCTGAAAATCGGTAGGATTTCACTCTGGTTCTTTTTCTTTTAGTATTTTAGTATTTCAGACCTAACCAATACAACTAGCCATACACGAATACCTTGGCAATAATTTAAAATAAACCTGTGAAAATGAAACATAGCTTACTATTGATATTGGGAATCATTTTTTTATTCTCTTGTAACGAAACTAAAAAAAAAGAAAACACTGCTAGCGTTTATTATGGTGGTGATATTCTTACAATGGTTGGTGACACGCCTGAATATGCAGAAGCAATTGTGGTTAACAATGACAAAATTATTTTTGTTGGAGTTGCTGATGAAGCTATGAAATTAGCAGGAAAAGGACATCAAATGATTAATCTCAAAGGCAAAACCTTACTTCCTGGTCTTATTGACGGTCATGCTCATTTCGGAAATTTTTCTTCTCAAGCAATTGGAGCTAAGATACTGCCATCACCCGATGCAGAGGCAGATGACATTCCTACATTAATTGAAATTCTTAAGGACTGGAATACGCCTGAAAATAGAGCACTAACAGGCTGGATATTTGGAATGGGATTTGACGATTCAGTTCTTGCTGAAAAAAGATTCCCTACAAAACAAGACTTAGACAAAGTGAGTACTGAAACGCCTATTATGATTATTCATATTTCTGGACATTTTGCTTCCTTAAATTCTAAAGGACTCGAACTATTAGAAATTACAGCCGATACGAAAAACCCAGAAGGAGGTATTATTAGAAGAATGCCAAATTCTATGGAACCCAATGGCGTTTTAGAAGAACTTGCTGCCATTCCTTTATATGCCAAGGCTTTGACACCAGCATCTGAAGAAGCGCTAATGAAATTTATGACGGCAGGACAAAATATGGCTTTAAGTTATGGCTATACAACCGCTCAAGACGGACGTACAATGGGAGAGCACGCTTTATTAGCAAAATTAGCCGAAATGGGTTTTTGGAAACTTGATGTGGTTTCTTATGTAGATTATATGTTTACCGAGCCTTTAGAATCTAAGTGGTATTCAAAAAAATACAACAAACATTATCGTGTTGGCGGTATGAAAATCACTTTAGATGGATCTCCTCAAGGAAGAACTGCATGGAGAACAACGCCTTATTTATTGCCACCTGATGGAGCTGATAAAAACTATTTAGGATATCCTGCAATTCCAAATGATATAGATGTAACCGCAATCTATGAAAAAGCCTTTGCTAATAATTACCAAATCTTAACGCATGCTAATGGAGATGCGGCAATGGATCAGATGATTCGGACAATGAAGCCTTTAGAAGAAAAATACGGTAACAGCGATCGTAGAAATGTCTTGATTCATGGACAATACATTAGAGATGATCAACTAGATTCCTTTAAAGAGTTAAATGTTATTACATCATTGTTTCCATTACATACCTTTTATTGGGGTGATTGGCATAAAGAAATTATAGGGGATTCGTTAGGTAATAGAATTAGTCCTGTAAGAACAGCGCTTAGCAAAGGACTCAAAATCACCATTCATACAGATGCACCAGTGGCGTTGCCTAACTTAATGCGTGTCGTTTGGACTGCTGTGGAGCGCACCTCACGCTCTGGACAAGTAATTGGCGAATCTGAAAGACTTACAGCTTATGAAGCTTTAAAAGCTATCACAATTTGGTCGGCATATCAACACTTTGAAGAAAATGAAAAGGGCACTTTAGAAGAAGGAAAGTTAGCTGATATAGTGATATTAGACAAGAATCCACTAAAAGTTGAACCAGATACTATAAAAGATATTCAAGTAGTTGAAACCATTAAAGGAGGAATAACAGTTTTTAAAAAATAACTATTGCCTACAACATGCAAAACTAATTACTTGGTTCGTGTGTACTTAGAAAATCCTACTCCCGATAGCTATAGGGATTCCTCAGGTTCGTTGTCTTTTGCTAACTTAGACCTAGCCAACATAACTAGCCCTGAACATCACCTTAGCACCAATATAAAAAATGACCGACACCATAGAAACTTATATAGTTGATTCTTTTACAGACAAACCCTTCAAAGGAAATCCAGCAGGCGTGTGTATTTTACATCAAAAATTAACTGATAAACACATGCTATCTATTGCCAAAGAATTAGGACTTTCAGAAACGGCATTTATAAATAAAATTGAAAATCAAGATAAATATTCAATAAGATATTTTTCTCCAAAAATGGAAATCCCTCTTTGTGGTCACGCAACATTAGCTTCTTCTAAAGTACTTTTTGAAAATTACCCTGAGATAGATTCAATTCATTTTAAGAATATTCAGGACTTAGATTTAATGATTACCAAAAACGGAAACAAAATTGAAATGGAGTTTCCTGTTTATGATACAATTCCTCAAACCGCACCTTATGAATTATTAAATGCTCTTGGGATAGAAACAATTGTAAATAGTGAGTATAATAAAGAAACGAGCATTTTGTTAATCGAAATTGATAGTTGTGAACTATTAAACAGTTTATCTCCAAATTTTGAAAGATTAAAACATTCTCATAATTCAATTAACGGAGTCTTGGTTACGGCAATTTCGAAAAGAAATGATTTTGATTTTGAGTCGAGATATTTTTGGCCTTGGAGCGGAACAAATGAAGACCCTGTGACTGGAGGAACTCATACTTTCCTCGTAAAATATTGGAGTAGCCGATTAAATAAAAAGAAAATGAACTCATTTCAATGTTCAGAAAGAACTGGTTTTATGGAAGTAGAACTAATTAGCGAAAATAAATTATTGATAAAGAGTGAAGCTCAAATTGTATTAAAAGGAGAATTACGAATATAAATGTTGGTGCTAACAACGTTTATAACTAATTACTAATTCTGTGCCTACCCTGAAAACCCTGCTCCCAATAGCGATCGGAATTCCTCTGGTTCGTTTTCTTTTGCTAACTTAGTTCCAGCCAACCTCTTTGCCACATGTTGTTGCGATACTAAAGCGAAGCGAACTGAGGTAGAAAACCATAAACGAACACGTTAACAAATATTAAAAAATAATGCTCAAGGTAAATAATCTAAACAAATCGATTTTATTTGTAGTAGTGCCATTATTAGCTTTCTCGCTGGTGACCTCAAACCGTCAAAAACTTGACATGCCGGGAAATCTACAAACCTCAATAATAACTGGTGCAGAACAAACGGATAAATATCTACAACTTTTAGAAGGTAAACGAGTAGCCATAATGGCAAATCCTACAGCGGTAATTGGACAGCGTCATTTGGTCGATAGCTTACTTCTTCTTAATATTAATATCGTAAAGGTTTTCGGTCCCGAACATGGTTTCCGGGGAAATGCGAGTGCCGGAATTGAAGTAAATGACGAAACGGATAAGATTACTGGTGTACCGATTATCTCCTTATATGGCAAAAAGAAAAAACCAAGCAATGATGATTTAGCAGACGTGGATATCGTGATTTATGACCTACAAGATGTGGGATGTAGATTTTACACAAACATCAATGCATTAGTGAAATTGATGGAAGCGTGTTACGAAAATAAAAAAAAGCTCATCATTTTAGACCGACCCAATCCTAATGGATATTTGATAGACGGACCCGTTCTGGACATGACGTATAAATCAGGGATAGGAAAGTTCCCGATTCCTATGTCTCATGGACTAACAGTTGGTGAATTCGCTATGATGGCTAATGGAGAGGGATGGCTAACAAATGGTGTGCAATGTGATATCGAAATAATTCCTGTTGCAAACTACGACCATGATATGCCTTATGACTTACCTGTCAATCCATCACCAAATCTGAACACACAACAATCTGTTTTACTATATCCTTCAACATGTATGTTCGAGGGAACCTACTTGAATCATGGCCGTGGCACTTATGCACCCTTCACGATTTTAGGAAGCCCAGAATTAAAAGGTAAATACGAATTCAGCTTTACGCCTCAAAGCATAAAAGGAATGGCAGAACATCCAATTTTCAAGGGTGAGATCTGTTATGGAATTGACCTTCGTAATTTTGATGTTAATACGTTGAGAAAGGACAAACAAATCAACTTATCTTGGATTATGGAACTCTATAAAGCGCATCCTAATAAGGAAAAGTTTTTTGATTCGAGCTTGAGCAACCAGATGGGTGTGATCGAATATCTTACCGGTTCAGGGCTTTTTAGAGAGCAAATTATCAACGGCATATCTGAGAGTGATATCAGAAATAGTTGGGAACCTCAACTTTCACAGTATAAATCAATGCGATTAAATTATCTCCTTTATCCTTAAAAATCGTTCGATAAAAGCATTGTCGTGTTAGAATTCAACTTACTTTCGAAAATACTCACAGACTTTAAAACTAGTGTTTGTTTGTAAATTTTAATGATTTCAATCCCTCAAAAAGAGTCACATAGCATCGAATTTTGTTATCTTACTTTTTAAACGTAAAAATTATGTCAAAATCATATCTTTTTATTCTCTCGAATGTACTGTTTTTTATATTCTTTACTGGTTTTTGCGCTGCCCAGGAAAAATTACAATTGGTAAAAATTGTGAAGCAAAAAGGCCCAGTAGCATATCGCGATCCTATTGGTGCCATATCACCAGATGGCAATGTAGTTGCATTTTCAGATTCAAGACGTTTGCAAGTCCAGCCAATAACCGGAGGAACATCAAATAAACTCACCAATAACGGATCTTTTATCCGCTATTTGACATGGACACCAAATGGTCATTTAATTACCTATGAGCTAGGAGAAAAAAGCATGACATGGTATAAATATAACATCCAATCGAATACTAGTGAACCACTATGGCCTGATAAAGATGTGTTTATAGCAGTGCAACCAGATGACACAAAAATCAATGTTTCACGGCATGATTTAAGAGAACTAACATGGTCATTAGATGGAAAGCGTATTGCTGGTAAAGCCAATGTGAATGGAAGAACGGTAGTCATCCAATTTGAAGCAGGTGGTAACAACGCAAAAATACTTTCAGATTATGAGTACATTACATCCATTCAATGGAATCCGAGCTTATCAGCCTGGGCTGGGATTATAATAAAAGATGATGAGCGCTATATTGACCTTGATATTGAAAACACAACAGTGCCAAAAATAAGAGGAGATGTGTATGGTAAAATTGCTTTCACAAAAGATGGTAAGTCCATCTATTATGCGACAGGTAATGACAATGAAATTTTAGATTTATGGAAACAAGATTTGGAAACAAATCAAAAAATAAGACTCACAAATTTTACTAAGGACACCTATGACCCTACCATCAGCCAGAACGACAAGGTATTATTCAAATTAAAAGATTACCGCATATTTATTGCTACGGTATCTGCTCAAGGTGGTCCTTCTAAAACCCTCACTGAGTTTCAATCTGAAATCCCCTACTGGCATCCAGACGGAAAAAGGATATCTTTTACTTATGGCAGCTGGAGAAGTGTAATGAACGATGCCAAATATCCGCATATTGATCAAAATTTGGGCTGGGCAAATGTGGATAGGGAAAGTCCTGCAAAGAAACCCGATGCCATCATAAGAGCGTCTTATTCTGAAGACCAAGGAATGTGTTGGTCCCCTAACCTCAAATGGATCGCATTCCATACCCATGCAGATGACACAGATGATCTTTATATCATGCCGGCAACAGGAAATAAAACAGCCCAATCAATAACTAAAGGTGGCTATGAAACGGGTTGGCCAAGATGGTCACCAGATGGCAATTGGATTGTTTCGACGACAGGTACAATAGGTGATGATAACATGAGGTTAATCATAATCGGTATAGACCAAGATAAAGGAGAAGTTACCAGTCCTCAAAAGTCTATTGTTCCACTCGGTTTAGAAAGTGGCAGTTTTACGGATGTTCAATGGACATCTGACAGTAAAAGCTTGGTCGTAGAATACGTGGTTGATAAAAATCATAAAGAAATATGGGTCATCCCAACACATGGTAGTAAAGGTAAATTAATTCACTCCTTTGAAAGTGATCAATTGTATTCTGGTATTGGCTTATCGTCCGATAACCAATGGATAGTCCATATCGCACCCGATGATCAAGGCTATTACCAGTTATACAAAGTTTCTTTTGATGGTAAAACATTGGAACAAGTAACCTTTGACCCAACAGACAAAGCACATCCTGTCTATTCACCAATTGAGGATAAAATCGCTTTTTCAGTATTTAATTATCAGGCCATATTTTGGGTGTTGCAGAACTAAATCTTAAAGGGTATCATGATATCGATAATATCCTGAACCATTTTTAATTAGTAATTTAAAGAAATTAATAAAAATAAAAAAACGTGTATAATCAACTGTTATAGCCCGCTAAGGCAAAGGTCTTTGCTCACATTTTATTGTAATGCCAAAGGAATAGCGTAATTGTGCCCTACAAACCCATATACTAAAACGTTGCAAACAACTAAATAAAAATCGCGAAATTATGAAAGAGAATAATAATTCAATTTGGATGTGGCCTGACGAGTTAGATGCGTTAATCGCTTCACCGCAACATCACAAGTTATTATTAGAAAATGAAACTGTAAGAGTTATTGACACTCTTATTCCTCCAAATGAAACAACGGAGCTTCATACACATAAATGGCCAGCAACAATTTATATATTGTACTCGTCAGATTTCGTCAGATATGATGATAAAAATAATATTGAAGTTGATTCAAGAACTATTGAAAAATCGCCTTTACCGTCTACTTCCGTTTGGACTGAACCATTACCTCCTCATAGATTAAAAAATGTAGGTGAAAATGATATACATATTATTAGTGTTGAAATCAAAAACAAATAAAAGATAGTCTACAATAATGTTTGAATTAATTACTATTTCAGCTTATACTCCGAAAACCCTACTTCCTATAGTAATCTGTTTTCTTCTGATTGGTTCGCTTTCATTAACTTTAAGCAAACCAATGCAACTAGCCATACTGCGAACACATTAGCAAAAAATCAAAATACAATCAATCCTACCGAGATACATATTGTTCCTAAAATACCTTCTCCTATTCGACTACAAGAATATGGTGTTGGTATTTTCATAGCAGCGGTAACGAAATCTGCACTAAAAAAAGCATTAAAGAAAAAGCTCATTTCGGTAAATGATGTTATTGCGACTTCGGCTACTTTCATAAACGGAGGTGAATCTATTCGCCTATCAATTCCAGATGAAATCAGTCCAAATAAGGAACTAGTCTTTCCACTTAAAATATTATTTGAAGATGATTATTTAGCAGTGATTCATAAACCTGCAGGTATTCTTGTCAGCGGAAATAGTTTTAAAACTATTGCGAATGCATTAGTTCAAAATATTAAGCAAAGTAATCTTCCCGATGCTACAAAACCGCAACCTGTTCATCGATTAGATTACGCAACTACAGGGATTTTATTGGTTGGAAAAACGAGTGGTAGCATTCGTACATTAAATAGACTATTTGAAGATAAAAAAATTGAAAAAACATATTATGCAGTAACCATTGGTGACATGAACGTTAACGGGAACATCAGTTCAGAAATAGATGGTAAGACATCAGAATCGCGCTATACAGTATTAGAATCTGTTTCTTCAAAGAGATTTGGCAAACTCAACTTAGTAAAATTGAAACCTAAAACAGGGAGAAGACACCAATTGCGCAAGCATTTATCAAGTATTGGCTTACCAATATTAGGAGATGTAGTCTATGGAATTGACAATTTAATTTTAAGCGGTAAGGGACTATATCTGCACGCTTACTCATTAAATTTTATACATCCAATCACAAATAAACAAGTCTACTTAAAAGATGAACTTCCCATAAAGTTTCATAAAATATTCAAAAAAACGTTTTAAAACAACGCTTATAATTAATTGCTGCTGCTCCTGTTCCTTATTGGTTTATCTCTAGTTATTCAAAGTAATGGATGAAGACAGGTAAGCTAATTTTCTGGCGTCACAAAAAAATAGTACATTTGGGTAAAGCCGTTATTAGCGGTAAATCATAACTTTAGTGGTAACATTTTTGATTATTTCAATGCGATTAAAATTGGTTACTACGATTAAAAAAAATCAATTTATGTCAATTAATATTATCGGAACTGGTGTTGGACGCACTGGCACTTACTCGCTTAAACTAGCAATTAATCAACTTGGATTTGGTCCATGTCACCATATGGAGGCAGTTCTCCAAGATGCAGTTGCACAAGTACCGCTTTGGTCAGAGGCTCTAAAAGGTAATGCTAATTGGAGTGCTATATACAATAGCTTTGAAAGCGCAGTAGATTGGCCAACAGCAGGATTTTTTCGTGAACTACTTAAGGAGTACCCTACAGCTAAATTTATTTTGACTGAACGAAGTCCTGAAAATTGGGCTGATAGTTTTGGTTCAACAATTTATAAATTGGTTGAAGGAAGAGATAAGGCACCCGAGAAAATGCAAGATTGGCTAGAAATGGTTAATGAAGTCCTCACTAAAACTGGATTTCCACAAGGATTAGATAGAGATGGATTAATGAATGGATTTATTGCTCATAATAAAGCAGTAAGAGCCGCTATACCTGAAGAACAGTTGCTTATATTTCAGGTGAAAGACGGATGGGAACCACTTTGTAAATTCCTTAATGTAGCAGTGCCTAATGAGGCATTTCCACGCACAAATAATCGCGAAGAGTTTTGGGAATTGGTAAAGGCAGGAAGCTAACAACTGCTTATGTTTTTCTGGATTAACAATTATATTCATTGCATAGTCTAATACATTTAACGCTTATAAATGAGTTATAATTAGCTCTTTTATAGGCGTTTTATTTAACATGCAATAAAGCTAACCGAATTGCCAACAAGCGGTATATTTATATGCGTCGGCAGTACGTATTCTGTTTTTGGACTAGTTCCTATCAGAGTAGAACACGCACTCAGCGAACAAGAGAATCCAACCATATACGAACACGTGAGTACTTACTACAACCATAAAAAAAATGAATCCATTTAAGGAATTGACATAAAAACCTAATCACCAACTAATGATAAAATTCTTCAGAAAAATCAGACAACAAATGCTGACAGAAAATAAGCTTAGTAAATACCTGCTTTATGCCATTGGTGAAATCGTACTCGTTGTCATCGGGATTTTTATAGCAATTCAGTTAAATAATCTAAATGAACAACGCAAAGAACAGAATAAAGAGGAAGACTATTATTGCAAACTTTTAGAAGATATACAGCAAGATATCATTCAAATTGACAAACTGATTGTCGAATCCGAAAAGCGAATAAAATCAAGTAATGAATTACTTTCTCTTTTGCAAGAAACCAATCTCAACTCGAAACGAATCGCAAACAAAATGCTCGATGCCGTTTCACTTGTCACGTATACATTTAAGCCTAATAAATCAGCTTTTGAAGACCTCAAATCAAGCGGAAATCTAGCAATCCTAAAGGATGAAAACATAAAATTAAGAATTTCAGAATATTACACAAATGTTGAAGGGATCGTCGATGTTGTTGATATTAACGCAGATGGCCAAGTCAGTGAGTTTTATGATAAATCAAACTATGCTCATTTTGGCTGGCACCAAATCGAATTAGTGAATCAAGCAATCGATACAACAATTGTAAATAAAGCTAAACTAAATGCTTATGTCAAGCTTGATGAAAACTATCGCACTAAATTAACTAGCGATGCCATTTATTTCGTTGGTTCTAGTGCTCGAATAAGAATGCTCTATAATAACTTAAAAGAAGAAATAGTAAAAATGAAGTCAGAATTAGAACGAAAATGTAATTAGTAACAAAAACGGAATACACTATCTTACCTAATTCGTGAAGTAAATCATATATAAACTTGTTGAACACTAACTAAAAACAATTTAAAACAAACCAATAATGAATACATTAAAATTAAACATCACACGAATAGCCATTATATTAATGGTATCCATATTCATTTCCAGTTGTGAACAAAAAATAGAGGAAAAAGACATACCCATTGAAGTTGATATGGCAACTCTTAAAAAAGAAATAGAATCGCGACTTCGGGAATATGAAAGCCATCTAAAAAATGGAGACTCGATTGCTCTAGGAAACATGTATATGGAAGATGCTGAAATAATACCTTCTGTGGTAGGAAGAGAAAATATTACTAAGGTTTTTGGAAGTATGATAAAAGGCGGCACTACTGGATCAAGTTTTAAAACCACAAAATTATGGGGAAATGAACAATTACTTGTGGAAGACGGCACAGGAACTTGGTATCATACAAATGGAACGGCAGTTGGTAGTGGACGATATTTATTAGTTTGGAAAAAAGACGACGGAAAATGGAAAATATTACGTGACACTTGGTTTCCTGACAAAAAGAAATAGCTTAAATCAGTTCATTTAAAGGCCAATACACAACAACAGCATAATTAAATAACTGGTAATCTACCAACTTTGAAAAATCAAGAGTTTTCACTCTGGTTCGATTTCTTTTACTAATTTAGTTCTAACCAATCTTTATAACGACAGGCAGAACAATGTACTAGCTTGATAAGATGGCGAAACAATCCAGACACAAACTCCTTGTGGATAACTATAGTTTTGATGGGAATCGATATCGAATTTGAGTTTTGTAATGATAAAATAACAGATAGGTTTTGAAGAAAAAAATGAAAAGTAGTTATGAAGTTGGCGATTTAATTTATGATGCTAACATCTATGATGGTATGAATACCAACTTAGCTGATTTACAATTTTACAAGCGCTGGCTTCCAAAAAACAAAGATGCTCGCATTCTAGAACTTTGTTGTGGTACTGGCCGACTTACACTTCCAATTGCTAGGGATGGGTATGATATTAGTGGTGTAGATTTCACTGCTACAATGCTGAAACAGGCTAAAATAAAAGCTTCTGAAGAAGGATTAAAAATTGAGTTTATTGAGGCCGATATCAGGACTTTAGATTTGCCAGACACATACGATCTTATTTTTATTCCGTTTAATTCCATACATCATTTATATAAAAATGAAGATTTATTTAATGCATTTAATGCTGTTAAAAATCATCTCAAAGATGGAGGCCTATTTCTTTTAGATTGCTTCAATCCAAATATTCAATTTATTGTAGAAGGTGAAAAAGAACAAAAAGTAATCGCTGAATATACCACCAAAGATGGCAGAGAAGTATTAATAAAGCATATCATGCACTATGAAAATGAAACGCAAATCAATCGCATAGAATGGCATTATTATATCAATGGTAAATTTGATTCGATTCAAAATCTGGATATGAGATTGTTTTTCCCTCAAGAATTAGATGCATATCTAAAATGGAATGGTTTTCATATTATGAATAAGTTTGGAAGTTTTGAAGAAGATGCATTTCATGACACCTCCGAAAAACAGATATTTGTTTGTCGATAAGCTGTATATAGTGTTTTAGATATTGAGATACTTTTTACATGCAAAGTAATTAATTAGGCGAGTAGAATTTTATGCTTAGGATATCAAATAATTTCTAACAATAATGCGCAGTGCTAAGTGCTAATTCCGTGTATCCTCAAAACATCCTACAAATTATCTTCTCGTTCGTTTTATTTTTTAGCCTTAAGCGATGTAACTAGCTATTAATATGTATGTTAGATACAATTATAGCAGGTCATTAATAAATCAACTAACCAATGAAACAGTTTTACCTTTCAACAGTCTTTTTATTTTTTAGCCTAATGACGCTAAACGCTCAAACTACAATAGAAGTCGTTAATATGGGTTTTACAGTTACCTTTTGCTTTTGAAGTTAATGGAAATGACCTTTATATCGCAGAATCCTTTCCTCAAATAGGTAAAATATCTAAAATAGACATTACATCTTCATTACCAACAACTGCGACGGTTGTTGCCAATGGTGTAAGTGCACCAACAGCCATGGTTCTTAATGGCAATGATCTTTATATTGCAGAATTCATTGGAAATAAAATATCGAAGTTTGATATTACGTCTCCATCACCAACGGTTACAGATGTCATCACTAATTTAAATGGTCCTTTTAGCATTGCTTTCAGCGGAAATGATCTTTATATAGCTGAATTTTCTGGGAATAAGATATCTAAAATAGATATTACCGATTCAACACCAACTGCGACAGAGATAATATCAGGTCTAAATGGTCCACGTGGAGTACAGGTAGTAGGTGATGATTTATATATAGCAGAAGTTAGTACTGATAAAATTTTAAAAATTAAAAACTTTACACTTTCTAACCCTGAATTTCATCTGGATCCCAATATTGTATTATACCCAAACCCATCAAATGATTTTATTGAACTTTAAAATTTAACTGGTACTACAAAATATACAATATACTCGGGCTTAAAGTTAATGAAGGAATTATTTTTCAGAATGAAAAAATTAATATTCAAGACTTAAAAAATGGACTTTATTTTTTGACATTAGAAAATGATAATACCATAAAATTCATTAAAAAGTAAACTAAATAATATTTTCTTACAGCGTATACTTGTAATTCTAGTAGGCGCTCCATACTCGCAAAATACGACTGCCTAAAAACTATCGCTATTGCTCGAACCTGTTCTATTATTCTAATTTGTGGCAAGACTCTGCAACTCGTCATAGTAGAATAACATTGCTACACATTTGAGAAATGATGAGCATAAAAAAAATCGAATTCAATAACGTAACACAACCAATCTAAATCTATACATTTGTGGTAATGAAAGTTAAACTTCCAACTAAATTCAGCAAAATCATACTCTCATGGCCTCAAAAAAAAATAAAATAGCACATTTTAATTATCCCATTTATGGTTTTAAATCAGTAATGATCTTATTGGTTATTTTACTTTCATACCATTCGGTTGCTGGTCAAGATAAACCAACTCAAGAAACAGTTGTAGTTCCTGAGCCACTGATGTTCGACTTAGTGAGAGGTTTAGGTGCCAAACAAGGCGAATTAGAAATTAATTCATTAGGAGATTTTCCTTTAAATAATACTTCCAGCAGAGGTGTGGAATGGGCACCAGAAATAGAATATGCGCTATTCAATAATTTTGCGATTGAATTTGAATTACCACTTAATAATTTTGAAATAGAAGCCTATAAAATGGCGATTCAATGGACCATGGGAACCTCTAAGAATAACAAATTCATTCATGGTATTCAGCTTATTGGTGAGTCATATACACAGGATGATATTTTTGAACTCAACATTCTCTATGTTCCAGCGTATCGCTTTAATGACATTTGGAGTGCCATTGGTTTATTTGGTATTATGCTTGAATCGGGTTCTGATGGTCCTGACAAGAATAATACTGTTATATTGAATGCCTCTGTTTTTGCCGATCTAAATGATCATACTGTGGTTGGAATAGAACTCAATAATTCAGATACTATGAATCAAAAAATAGATGATAACGAAATGGAATTACTCATTTTACCTCAAGTTCATTACGAATTTGATAGCGGCTTTGCATTTCAATTTGGGATTGGTCCTAAATTCTCACAAGGTGAAACCGATGCTTCAGCCGTCTTGAGAGTTATTAAATCTTTTTAGATAACACTTGTTTTTGGTACTCTAAAGTTTCATTATAATGCTTTTACAACTATTTTATTCCATAGCTAACGCCTTATATACCTAAGCTAGATAACAATAGGAATAACATGTCATTTTTGACACATCAATTCATAACGTTTATTCACTATTTTTCATATTTTTACATTTATAAAGTAATCACTATATTGCTTTGACTACCTCCATTTTCTTGATTTTATGCTCTAGTTATATCGAATGGTTACAGGTAACTCAATAGAGAAAATAGACTTTTATGAAAACGAGATCTGTAATTTTAAAAGAAAAATAAAGACAAGTTATAAACAGTAAGTATGAAGCCTAAAAACCTCCTAATCATATTTTTATTATCTGCTTTTTTAGGCTATGCCCAACAAGGCAACTATAAGTTTGATAATTTTGGTAATCGTTCCTTATTACTAGCAGGAAATGTTACGGGAAGTGTTTCAGATTTAGGGCTTACGTATTACAATCCCTCTTTTTTGACTGATGTAGAAAATGTAGGGTTTTCGCTAAACGCAAAAGCGTATCAATTAGTCAGCTATAAATTGGATAATGTATTAGATGAAAACGTACAATTAAGTAATACAAGTTTTAATGGGGCATCAACTATGGCAGGTGGTGTGTTTAATTTGTTCGGTACCCGTTTTGCATATGCCTATTTAACCGAATCTAATTATAACACTAGCTTAAATTATAGTAGTAACTATTTAAACGACAACATTTTAAACCTCTTCCCAGAAGCCGAAAATCATAATGCAAAAATAGGGTTAACTTCAAGTGTAAAAGATGATTGGACAGGACTTGCATGGGCTCATAAAGTAACCGAAAATTTTAGTTTAGGTATTTCAGCTTTTGCCTCAATTTATAATCACAGAAGTGGCTCAAACTTAAACCATACGGTTCAATCTTCAAATAACGACGTGGCTTTCTACCAAAATACAATTAGTTTTAATCAAAAATCTTACGGCTTATTTTTAAAAATTGGAGCCAATTATCATTTTCCTAAATTCGATATTGGTGTTAATGTTAATGTCCCATATATTGAATTCTATGAAGAGGGTGAGTTTCGTTATTCTAAAGTCGTTTCAGGAGTATCTCCAGAATTTAACAGATTTGTAGATAATTCTTTTAAAGATTTAAAAGCCAAAAGGAGAGAACCCTTAGGAATATCAATAGGTACAGGGATTCCTATAAAAAAAAGCAAATTACATTTAAACATAGACTATGTAAGCGGGTTAGGACAATATGACCGACTCATTATACCTGATATAGATACTGGTGAAACATCATTAACACCTGTTGAATTTGATGAAAAACGAAATGCTGTTTTTAATTTTGGAGTTGGGATAGAAATCTTTATTACAGAAAAATTGAAATCATATGGAGGATTTTCAACTGATTATAATGCCTTTGAAAACAGTGCTAATATCTTTGACCTAGCTTCTGACAACAATAAAGACGTTAATATAGGTGGAGATTTTTATCATATGAGTTTAGGAGTAGACTGGGAATTAAAATGGGCGAATATTATTGCTGGATTTACTTATGCTAGTAGTTCCGGAAGTTTTGCAGATCCCTATAGTTTAGATACCGCAGGATTTGATATCGATAACAATGTAAACGCTA
>Ga0316189_10001836_pt1 | contig 21010 bp, 3 predicted proteins | sample LowCovwburrow_MG_FD_204930 | JGI IMG/M metagenome (GOLD analysis project Ga0316189, IMG submission 204930) | Coastal sediment microbial communities from Maine, United States - Lowes Cove worm burrow | ecosystem: Environmental > Aquatic > Marine > Coastal > Sediment | place: USA: Maine... | reverse complement strand
CCCATTGGGAGAAGTAGTCCCAGCTGGCCGCCATGGTATAACCGAGGATTTTTCCATCAAGGCTGCCAACAAACAAGCCACGAAGGGCAAGCAGCTCCTGCAATTGGGGGATCGTAAAAGGGGTGGTCACAAAACCCGCCTTCCTTTCGGTCTCAGACAGGTTCTGGAAAAGGTTCAACTCTTGGAGGTCTAAAATGCCTTGAATGTCATCTTGAGTGCCGAGCCTGGTAAGCATATCTCATCCCCGTCGTGTGTGATGTGAAGGCAGATTTACCGGATCCCCATCGTCCCATCAACCCGACTTGCCAGGGATGCCTGAAATATAGCAGGTTCAGGCCAACAAGCAAGTCTCTTCCCGATTCACCCCTTTCCTTTAGATAGACGGAGTTGTGCTCCACAGTACCTTTTTATAATTGACCCACTGCAAAAACTGGATTGTTAGTTGGCCCTCTTTCTGTTAGATTGGTGCATGAAGAATGAAGACGACATCACCCCCAAACTTTGCAGCTGGTTCACAGACGTTACCGGCGAAACCAATGGCATTTCATTGGACGAAACACTGGAGCTGATGCTTGCCTCCGACCGGGCCAAGGAAGATCCGTGGAGCAGTGCGGTTGTCCGCGAGTTCCGCTCCCTACTCGCCCATTTCCAGATCGATCAGTCTGACATCACCACCCTTCTCAACCACCCTTTTTCCAAGGCGCTCTACCGCTTTTTCAGGTCTTTTCCCCTGGCTTACCGCGAAGAACACATTCACCTGACCGGCTCCCTAAGTCCCGATTTTCTTTTTCCCCGAGTGGCCGAGTTATTGGACGGACCCTCGCGGGACCTGGTGAAATCCAAAATTGAAGCGATCTACGGACCGGACAGCTTCCCCATCAACTCTGTTCAAGATGTTGAAGGTTTGGTGCAACTCAAAGACAAGGAACATTTCGACCGTTACCTCAAGATCCTACTCCTTCCCAAGTTAATTCTAACCACCCGAGAACGGCACAGGGAAGCGGCTTACCACATGGCCAGCGAGCTGAGCCAGCGTTGCAACATCGGGAAAATCAGGCTCAAGTTTACCCTTTCACGGGCCACCACCGACACGAGTGAACAGGTGCCTGGCCTCGCGAGTCTGACTTCGGAAGACGTGGCTCTGGGCCTTTACGAGGGTTTTCATCAATTCCAGCAGGAAAAACCCGATTTTGAATTCATCCTCTCCCCCTGCTTCCGCAAGGAGGCCGATTTCTTTGACGCAAGCCGATTCAACAATAAGAAAGAGGATGTGGATGATCAGGTGAATACCATCCTGACCTTGTTGGACAAACACCCTTTTCTGGGCGATCATCTGCGCGAGGTCGACACGGTGGGCAACGAGCGAAATTTCTTCCGCAAGAGCGACTTCAATGACCTGCGTATCGGCTTCCGTAAGTTGCAGTATCGGGGTTTTAACATTCGCAGCCACCACGGCGAGACCTGGAAAACCCTGCGTAGCGGCATTCAAGCCGTCGATAATGCCATGAACATCTGGCACATCAATGCTCTGGAACACGGGCTTAGCCTTGGCATCAACCCCAACTATTATTTCCACAGTCTCTACCAGCGTGTTTTGCGTCTCAACGGCGAAAAGAAACCCATTCCGAAGAACACCCTGGAATACGAGGAACTGGTCGATATGCTGTGGAACAATAACATCCCGGTCCTGGAGAACCTGTTGCGCGGCGAGCGCTTGAGCCCCAGCGAAAAGAAACTCTTTACCAAGACCAAGTTCCATACGGCCCTGGAGGTGGAGCACTACCAACACGACGTGCTCAATCGCATGATCCACAAAGGGGTGTCGCTCATGTCGCTGCCCTCCTCCAACTACAAGTTGACACGACTTTTCGAAGATTTTAAGGACCACCCCTTTTCCTGGTGGGAGAAAAAAGGCGTCAAGCTTGGCGTTGGAACAGACAACTACATTACCTTGAACACAGATTTCATCAAAGAAATGCTGATCCTGCTCTACATGGATCCCCTGGGCCTCAAGATCACCAAATTGCTCATGATTACCACCGGTGAGACCCGCAGGCCCTATGTATCCAATCAGCTGTGGCAGATGCACAGTTAGCAGTCGGGCTCAATTCGAAGGGCCGATCTAAGCTTGATGACCCCTGGTTCCAGCCAGGTTAGACTGGTGTCTTGGTAGCCATGAAAGGGTTGGCATGCATGGCTATTGTTATCTGTTCCCGAATGATGGCTGTTTATTTGGTTGTTTCCCAGAGATTGGGCTCTTCAATGTGCTGTTCCAGCTCTCCTAAAAAGAGCTTGCGCGGAATATTCTCTGCGCCCATGGTATCGAAAAAACTGTTCTGAGCCTGACAGTCGATTAAGCGGGCATCTTTGTAGCGCTTCACCAGGGCGGCAAGGGCCACTTTGGAAGCATCGGATTCCAGATGGAACATGCTCTCACCAAAGAAGAAACTGCCCATGGCAATTCCGTAGAGTCCACCGACCAGACGGTCCCCATTCCATGTCTCAATAGAGTGTGCATGCCCTGCCTTGTGGAGGCTGATATACGCCGCCTTCATTTCCTTCGTGATCCAGGTGCCGTCCTGACCTTCTCGGGGTAAAGCGGAACAATAATCGATCACCTTCTCAAAAGCGGTATCGTATTTGATTTGGAACCGACCCTGTCTGATCACCTTGGCCAAACTGCGACGCAGCTTGAACTTGTCGGGATAGAGCACATAACGGGGGTCTGGTGACCACCACAGAATGGGTTCACCCTCGCTGTACCAGGGAAAGATGCCAACGCGATAGGCCAAGAGCAGTCGTTCTATGCTTAGATCCCCTCCGAAGGCAACAATACCGTGCGCATCCGCAGTGTCTGGATGAGGGAATTTTAATTTTCTGCCCAGGAATCGAAAACGCATTACCGCTCCCTCGCGTGGAACAACCCTTCACACTACATTTAACCATACATGGGCAACATGGCAAGTAATTTTGCTCACCATGCCACCGAGGGCCGCGACAGGAATGGCTACATGACAGCTCGAGGAGACGCACATTTTTTTACTCTTTCTTCCAGCATCGCTGTAACAGGGCCCAATCCGTCGCCCCAAAAGGTCGCACGCCACTGTCTTCACTCAGGCTTTCATTGACCATCGACATAAAGAGTTCGGGCCTGTGCTCACCTTCGTCGAGCCAGCGCTTGAGTGCATTGCGAACCCGGGTTCGCAAAAGACTAATCAGGCTCTGGTTATAGAATTCGTCCCAATCGATGACAGACCTTTGCAGATCGTGGACAATGCAGAAATCGAGAGAGGGTTTTACGGAAAAGTCATTGATGTTCTTATATCTGTCTTCGCCGATGATTTTCTTCATGATCTCCAAAACAGGAGCGATGAACTGTCTGGGAAAACCGTCCTTATCTGTGGGGTCATTGCTCATATGGGGTTCCAGGGGAAACATCAGCATACGCCCCAAAAGATCGTGGCGCGAAGGCGACTGAGGACTGGTTTTCAAAGCGTGACAACTGGAGTCGTGGATCAGCTGGCTAAGGCCCTTGATGTCAGCGATTATTTCATCCCATGCCTGATTGCGGAGGTCCCTGGGAGAACCCTCGGAATGTAATTCCTTTTGAGCCAAAACGTCCTCAAAGCGCTGCTTCACCAGTTCCGCGATACCGCGAACATTGCCATTTGTGAGATGAAGGACGATCTGACCGTCTTTTCCGTATTCGATGCTCATGGCGCTGTCACCCGTTGACCCTTGTTCCATTCCTTGATGTGTATCGGCACGAAAGAGAATCGGTTCAATCTTGCCACAAAAGCGGGTTGAGTGGACACGAAAAAGCCACCTGGGTTGTGGTTTCAGCCACAACCCGTGGCCATATCACCTGACCTTGAGGGACGCGAACCCCTTACTCCACGCTTATAAGACGGGCGCATCAAAGCCCCCACAATCAGTTCCAAGGCGGTCAATCCGCCCCCTGCCATTTTCACCCGAAGCGACGGCACCATGACTACGAGAGCACCTTTTTCGCTGAAAATGGTTGGGCAAGATGCAGTATAATCTGTCCATGCGGCGGCCCTTCGCGTGAACGTGTCGAGGTCTGATCGGGTGCATTGATCAGGCTATGATTGACACAGGTCAGCCCCCTCTGGATTGCGCGAAGTATGGCCGTGAATCAACTGGGTGATCCCGCCTGGAACAAGCTTCTGGAGGAAGACGATGAGCGATCTTGAAAAGAAGCTGAGCCAGCTTAGTCCGGAAAAGCGCGCCCTGCTGCGCAAGAAACTGGGGCAGCGCGCCGGAGTCAAGCCCAAGATTGAAGCAACCATCACCAAATACGAGGGCGATGGACCCCCTCCGGCCAGCCTCGACCAGACCGCCCTGTGGTTCTTCCACCAGATGGATCCCGACTCTTATGCCTATAACATGGCCATCGGCAACCGCCTTCGCGGCCTGCCCAAGGTCGACATCATGGAACGCGCCCTAAACGAGGTCATCGCCCGTCACGGCGCCCTACGTACCACCTTCCAATACGAAAAAAACGAACTCTACCAGATCATTGCCCCTTCCCTGAACGTTTCCGTGGTCGAGCACGACATGCGCGATGTGCCGCCCGAGGAACTGGAAGACGCCCTACGCGATAAAGTGGCTGAGTTGGTGCACGAACCCTTCGACCTGGAACGGGGCCCGTTGATCCGCCTGCCCCTGGTCCGCCTGCGCGAAGACGAATTCGTATTCCTGACCATCATCCACCATGTCAACGTGGATTGGTGGTCCTTTAAAATGCTGTTCCACGAGTTCGGCATTGTCTTCGAGGCCTTTGACGCGGGCCGTGCCCATACCCTGCCGCCACCCTCGCTCCAGTTCGCCGACTACGCGGCATGGCGTAACCGCTGGCACAAGAGCGACAATTTTCGCGAGCAACTCAACTACTGGTCCAAGGAACTGGAGGGTGCACCCCTTGTTCTGGAACTGCCCGCCGATCGACCCCGCCCGCCCGTGCAGTCCAACACCGGCAACCGTTATTACTACGGTCATTTGGGCAAGGCGGTCATCGATAAGGTGCGCGGCATGTGCATGAAGCACAAGGCTTCCCCCCTGATGGTTTCCTTGGCCACTCTTTTCTGTTTTCTGTCCCGTTATGCCAGCGTGGACGACCTTTTGGTCGGCACCTCAACCGCCAATCGCGACCTCAAAGAAATGGAGGGCATGTTCGGTTACGCCCTCAACGTGCTGATCATGCGCGGTCGCGTAAACGACACCGTCACCTTCAACGAGATGGTCGCCGCCAGCCGCCGAACCGTACTGGACGGTTTCGCCAACAAGGAACTGCCCTTCCGCCACCTGGTCGACCAGCTCTGTCCCGAGCGCGAACTCTCGCGCATGCCCATCTACCAGGTCGATTTCAACCATGTCAGCACCGACGGCCCCGTGTTTAACGAGCAGGAAGCGCCCGTCTCTGCCCCAAGCCTGAGCGGCTATGAGACCGTGCCCTACCTGGTCGACCGCCATGTTTCCGATGTGGACCTGCAGGTGAACCTGGACGACAATAACGAGAACATCTGGCTGGTGATGGAATACAACACCGACATCTTCAAGGCCGAAACCGTGAGCCATATGTGCGCCCTGTTCCACCGCCTGATGGTGGGCATGCTGCAGGAACCGGATCGCCCAGTAAAGCAAATCGACTGGCTTTCGGACGAGGAACGCCAACGGCTGCTGGTAGATTGGAACGACAGCGCCCATAGCTACCCCCACGAGGCGTCCATGGGCGACCTGTTCGCCCAACAGGCCAGTCGCCGCGATGCAGCGCCCAGTATCGTGAGGGCAGACGGGCAGCTATCCTATGCAGACCTGGCCAGACAGGCCAACCGCCTTGCCCACCACCTGCGCGAACTGGGATTGGAACCCGGCGACCCCGTTGGCCTGTGTCTGGCACCCGGCCAGGACTGGGTAGTCAGCATGCTAGCCATCCTCAGCGCTGGCGCGGCCTATGTGCCGCTCGACTCGGCCTACCCCGCCGAAAGGCTGGCCCACATCATCAACGATTCCGCCATGGGCCTGCTGATTACAGACAACACCCACGTGAACGACCTACCTTCCCAGGAACTCAATTTCCTACAGGTGGTCATGCTCGACGAACTGGAAAGCGAACTGGCCGAACTACCCGACCAGCCTCTTTCCCTGGCCGTTTCCTCCGCTTCGCCCGCCTATATCATCTACACTTCAGGCACCACGGGTCAGCCCAAGGGGGTCATGGTGCCTCACCGCGCCGTAACCCGCCTCGTCTTCGACGACCGTTACATCCAGGTAGAACCCGAGGACGGCATCGGTCAGGGCTCCAATACCGCGTTCGACGCCCACGTGTTCGAGGTCTGGACCGCCCTCTTGCGCGGCGCTCGCTTATGCCTCATTCCCAGGGACATCCTGCTGGAAGTCGATGTTCTTACCCGCCATGTTGAAGCGCTCTCCATCAACATCATGTTCATGACCACCGCCCTTTTCAACCAATATGCCCGCCAGCGCGCCGGATTCTTCAAGTACCTGAAATTCCTACTCTTTGGCGGTGAGCGGGTCGATATTACCTCCGTGGCCCTGGTCTTGGGTGAGCAGGGTCCGCAAACGGTTCTGCATGTTTACGGGCCGACAGAAACAACCACCTACGCCAGTTACTTCCCCGTTGGCGAGCCGGAACCCGGCTCAGACAACCTGCCCATCGGCGGTCCCATTGCCAATACACGTCTGCACGTGGTGAATCACCGCCTCGATCTGCAACCCTGGGGCGTGGTGGGCGAGCTGCTCATCGGCGGCGACGGCCTGGGTTTGGGTTACCTCAACGCGCCCGGACTGACGGCCTGTAAATTTGTGCCCGACCCATTTGCCGCTGAGGGCCAGCGACTCTATCGCAGCGGCGATCTGGTCAAACGTCAGGAAGTGGGTCCCATCGAGTTTTTCGGCAGGGTTGACAAACAGGTGAAACTGCGCGGCTTCCGCATTGAGTTACGCGAGATTGAAAATGCTTTGACCCGCCACCCCTTGGTGGCCAAAGCCTTTGTCTGCCTGCGCCTGGGCGAGACCGGCAAGCAACTGGTCGCCTATATCACCACCGAGGCAAGTGCAGATAGCGATATTCAGGTAGAACTGCGCAGTTTTCTGGGTGATGTTCTGCCCGAGTACATGGTGCCCGCCCATCTCATTCGTCTGGATGAACTGCCACTAACGCCCAATGGCAAGATTAACGAACGGGCCTTGCCAGAACCCGGCGAGATGGATGAGGAAGACGAGGTTTATGTGGCGCCGAGCAATGCCAACGAGCAGGCGCTGGCCGATATCTGGGCCCAAACCCTGGGACTCGAAAAGGTTGGCATCCACGACAATTTCTTTGAGCTGGGCGGAGATTCCATCCAGGCCATACAGGTTGTCGCGGCCTCCAACCAGGCCGGCCTTCACCTGGCCACCAAGGACCTGTTCCAGCACCAGACCGTGGCCGAACTGGCACCGCGCATTCGCGGTGGCCGTCAGATCGACGCGGAACAGGGCATGGTGGCAGGAGAAGTCCCGCTGTCGCCGATCCAGGCCTGGTTTCTTGAACGCAAACGTTATCCACACCATTTCAATACCTCCATGTTATTGGCTGTGGCACGCCCCGTTTCCGCCGAGATCCTTGGCCAGGCGTTGGATCGGGTGGCCGCGCATCACGACGCCTTGCGTCTGCGCTTCGCCAAGATCGACGGGGTTTGGACCCAGACCCATGCCGCCCCGGAGGACAACCACTTCCCCCTGGAACAGATAGACCTGAGCGGGGAACCAGATCCTGCGGCTGCGGTTCACGCCATTTGTTTTAGGCTGCAATCCTCGTTGGACCTGGTGGCCGGCCCCATTGCCAAAGCCGCGCTGATCAACCTGGGCGAAGAGCTGGGCCAGCGCTTCTTTTTTACCATCAACCACCTGGTCTTCGACGGCATCTCGGGACGCACCCTGTTGGGCGACCTGGAGATTCTCTACACCCGCTTGGAGGCGGGCATGGAAGTACCCCTACCGCCCAAGACCACTTCCTGGAAAGCCTGGATGCACCGCCTGGCCGATTACGCCCGTTCCGATAAGATCCTCGAGCAGTTGCCCCACTGGCAAGCCGTGGCAGACGCCAGGGGCGCCCGCATCCCCATCGCCTTCCCCGAGGCCCCCAATGTGGGCTCTACCACCGCCACGACCACCTTCACCCTGTCCGAGCAGCAGACCAGCGCCATGCTGCGCTCCGTGCCGGCTGTCTACAACACGCGCATCAACGACCTACTGCTGGCTTCCCTTGCCGTTGCGGCCTGCAACGAAACCGGCCAGTCCCAGGTGTGCATCGCCCTGGAAGGCCACGGTCGCGAAGAGCTCTTTGACGACGTTGATTTCTCACGTACTTTCGGTTGGTTCACCGCCATGTACCCCGTGCTGCTCTGCCCGGGAACCAATGGCGCCGCACAGGTCATCAAAGCCGTCAAGGAACAACTGCGAGCCGTGCCCCAGAACGGCATTGGTTATGGCCTGCTGCGTTACTTGAACCCAGATACCGCCCACCACTTCGACCACATGCCCGTACCCCAACTCAATTTTAACTATCTCGGCCAGTTCGAAGAATCTGGCGCAGACAAGGGCGAGGCCCTGCTGACCATGGCTTCCGAATCTGGAGGCGTGGACCACGATCCTCGCGACGAACGGGGTTACCCCTTCGAGATCGTGGGTTTCGTGACCCGGGGCTGCCTGAACATTCTTTGGAATTACAGCGGGGCTCGGGTTGATGCGGCCCTGGTTGAACGCCTGGCCCAAGCCCAGAAACAGACGTTGATAAGGCTGATCGAGCATTGCTTGGAACCCGAAAGCGGAGGCCGCACGCCTTCGGACTTCCCACTGGCCCACCTGGACCAGCCGTTGGTGGATCAGGTTCTGGCCACCCATCCCGACCTGGAAGATATCTATGCCGCAACCCCCATGCAGCGCGGCATGCTCTTTCACACCGACCTTATGCCCGGCACAGATATTTATGTGGAACATATGTCCATGAGGTTACGCGGTGAGTTGGAGCCGGCCCTGATGCGCCGGGCCTGGCAGAGCACCATGGACCGCCACGAGGCTTTGCGTACCGTTTTTTTCCACTCTGCCGACGGCAGCCACCAGGTGGTGCGTGCCAAACCCGACTTGGACTGGGCCGAGGGCGACCTGCATGCCCCCGACGCAGACCAACTGACGCGACGGGTTTTTGCACCCAACCAAAGACCCGCCCACGGCGTGACCCTGCTGCGCGGCAAGGACCGCGCCTGGCAAATGACCTGGCGCTTTCATCACGCCCTGCTCGACGGCTGGTCAACCCCGCTGGTAATGGACGAAGTCGGTCGTTTCTACCGGGCCTTTTTGGCCGGTATCCAGCCGCAACTGCCTGTGGTTACCCCATTCCGTAGCTACATGGTCTGGCTCGACCAACAAGACCACGGCCAGGCCCTGGACTATTGGCGAAGCGTACTGAAAGGCTTCCATACGCCCAATCGGGTGGCACCCACCGGTCAATACGGTGCCTATGGCACCACCACCTGCCATGAGGGCCGGACGCTTTCCAGGGAGGCAACTGCAGGGGTAGAAGCGCTGGCCAAGGACCGGAGTGTCACCGTTAATACCGTGCTGCAAGCCGCCTGGGCCACCCTCATCGGCCATTACAGCGGCCAGATGGATGTGGTTTTTGGGACAACCACCTCGGGGCGACCGGGTGAATTGGAGAACGTGGGCCAGATCGTTGGTCTGTTCATCAATACCCTGCCCCTGCGCGCCAATTTAAGCGAGCCCCAATCCGTGATCAAGGTGCTGGAAACCCTTCAAGAACAGCAGGTCGCCTCGCGCCAGCACGACTATATGCCCTTGCCCGAGATCCAGAGCGCGGTGGGTCTGACATCGCAGATCTTCGAGACCCTGCTCGTCTTCGAGAACTACCCCATCGATCAGGCCGTCTCCGAAAGTTGGTCTCAACTGGCCGTGGAAGGCCTTGAACTGGAAGAAGTCAGCAATTTCCCCCTGTCGCTACAAGCCGTACCCGGTGAGCACCTTGGGCTGCGTCTGTCATACGACCCCGCCATCTGCGGCCAGGAGCTGGTGCGCGGAATGCTCGCCCAATTGGAACATTTGATGCGGGCCATGGTCACGCAGCCCGGTGCCGTTTTAACCAGCCTGCCGCTGGCCTCGGCAGAGGAGCGCAAGCGACTGATCGCCAATCTGGCCGGGGAGACCACGGATTACCCGCGCGAAAGCACCCTGTTCCAGCTGTTCTCCCAGCAACTGGCCGCTCGGCCCGACGCACCGGCCCTGCTGGCCGGCGAGGAAACGCTCTCCTATGCCGATCTTGGTCGTTCGGCCGCTCGCCTGGCCCATCGCTTGCGGACCCTGGGCGCCGGGGCGGGTCAGTTCGTCTTTATTGCCATTCCGCAACCCGAACCGGAGGCCATTGTGGCCATGCTGGCCGTGGTTCAGGCCGGTGCGGCCTACTTGCCCATGAGCGACAGTTGGCCCGAGGATCGTACTGCGATGATCCTGGCCGATGCGGCCCCTATTGCCGGGGTGGTTCACCGCGATCACCCGAAACCGATCACAGACCTGCCTTGCCTGGTGGTTGGCGATGAGGCAGAGCAGGGGCCGCTGTTCGAGGGCGACGGCGCTGCCAACGCCCTGGCCCGTGCCTACCTGATCTATACTTCCGGTTCCACGGGCCAACCCAAGGGCGTGGTTATTCCCCATCGCGGCGTGGTGCGTCTGGTGAAGAACACCGATTACATCAGTATCAGACCCGAAGATGTGCTGCTGCAAATGTCTCGGCAGTCCTTTGACGCCTCTGTTTTCGATATTTGGGGTGCCCTGCTCAACGGCGCCTCGCTGGCGCTGTCTTCGCCGGACCAGCTGGACCGGTTCGACCGGGTCATGGACCGCCATAAGGTCACCGTGGTCTCCATTCCTGCCCAGCTCTTCCACTTGCTGGTGGATACCGCCCTCGACCACATGGGCGGTCCGCGCATGTACCTGGTTGGCAGTGAAGAGGTTTCGTCCGACCACGTGGATCGACTCTTAAAGGCCTACCCCCATCAGACCTTTGCCCATGTCTACGGTCCCACGGAATCGACGACCCTGGCCACCTGTGCAGCAATGAGCGGGGTTGCCGGTCCACGCCTGCCCTTGGGCGCGGCCATTGCCAATACGTCTATCTACCTCTTGGACCGAAACATGGAGCCCGCCTGCCAGGGCATGCCGGGCCTGATCTACATCGGCGGCGATGGCCTGGCCCATGGCTACCTGGGCGCGCCTGGGCTCAGTGCCGAACGCTTTGTGCCCCATCCTTTTAGCGCAAGCCCCGGCGAACGACTCTACAACAGCGGCGATAGCGCAGTTGTTAACGCAGACGGCCAACTGATGTTCCGCGGTCGCCTGGACCGCCAGGTCAAGTTACGCGGTTACCGCATCGAGTTGGGCGAGATCGAGGCGACCCTTGCCGGTCTGGAGCACGTTCAGCTCGCTGCGGTTCGCCTTTGGGAGCGCGGGGACGAAGCCTATCTGGCCGCCTACCTGCAACTGCCCGCCGAATTCCTGGACGACGCCTGCAAGACCCGCTTGAAGAAACAAGTCACCGCATTGCTGCCTGACTATATGGTGCCCGCCAGCTTTACCGTGCTGGAGCGCCTGCCCGCCACCAGTATCGGCAAGATTGATCGGCGCGCATTACCCGAGCCCACCTTTGGCGAGGGGCCGGCTGCGGAGCCACGCACCACCACCGAACAGCTACTGGTCGTAATTTGGCGCGAGTTGTTGGATGTAGAAGAGGTGGGCCGTGACAGCAATTTCTTCAACCTGGGCGGACATTCCCTGCTGGCCACACGCCTGCTCTCGCGTATCAAACAGGCCTTCGACGTGGACCTGCCGGTTCACCAGGTTTTTGCCAACGAACAGTTGGCACCATTGGCCTCCGTTATCGACCAGACCCAACGCGGCAACGTGCCGGCCATTCTGCCCCTCGAAGCGGGCGAGCAAGCCGTTATGTCTTATAGCCAGAAACGGCTGTGGTTCCTCTACCAGTTAGAGGGTGCTTCCGCCACCTACAATGTGCCTTTTGCCCTGCGTCTGCATGGCACCCTGGACTGTCTGGCCCTGGCCCGGTGTATGGCGCTCTTTCCCAAACGCCACCAGGCCTTGTGTACCATTTTCCCCGAACCGGGAAAGGAAACCGTTGCATTTCTAGACCCTTACGATCCGCTTGCCCTTGTAGATTTGCGTCATATGTCGGAGGCAAACAAGCACAAAACCGCGCACCGGATTGGCCAGGCCTTCCTGATGTCGCCTTTCGACCTGGTGCGTGGACCCTTGCTGCGCGCCCGACTGCTGCTGCTGGGACCCCGTGAGCACCTGCTCTTGTTTGTCACCCACCATATTATTTCGGATGGTTGGTCGACCGGCGTATTGATTCGTGATCTGTCGCTTGCTTACCAGGCCTTCCTCGCCGATCGAGAACCCGAATTAGAGCCTTTGACCGTTGAATACAGCCATTATGCGGCCTGGCAAAAACGCACCATGGCGGGTGAGATGATGGCCCGACAGCTGGCCTTCTGGAGCGAACAATTGAGCGGGGCGCCGGCCCTGCTGAACCTGCCCCTGGACAAGGTCAGACCCGCGCAGAAACGCAATCGCGGCAACCGCTTCATTCAGCATCTGCCCCTGGACCTGAAAACCCGGCTGGAAGCCTTGGGCCGAAAGACCGGAACCACCCTGTTCATGAACCTGCACTGTGCCTTTTCCGTGTTGTTGGCTCGCTACAGCGGCCAGCAGGACATATGCATAGGCACCCCCGTGGCCAACCGCTCTCACCTCGGCCTGGAAGGGATGGTAGGCTTTTTCATCAATACCCTGGTCTTGCGTTTGCGCCTGAACGGCCGCCCCAGTTTTAGCGAGCTGCTGGCCCGCTCTCGCCAGGCGTGTCTGGATTCCTTCGCCCATCAAGACTTACCCTTCGAGTACCTGGTCGAACAGCTCAATCCGGAGCGCAGCACCAGTCACGACCCCCTCTTCCAGGTCATGCTGACCCTGCAGAACGTGCACAGCGAAACCCTCGCCCTGCCCGGTCTGCAGCCCGAACAGGTGGCAATGGACACGCCCTCTTCCAAATTCGACCTGTTGCTGGACATCACGCCCCACGCAGAAGGTTTGGGCTGCATGTGGGAATACGACACGGATCTGTTCGTGCAGGGAACCATCCAGCGCATCTCAGCGCACTTTGGCGTATTACTTGAGGCCATGGTGGCAGACCCCGAGGCCACCGCCGCCGCTTGCTCTCTGCTCACCGCATCCGAACAGCAGCAATTGCTTGCTTGGAACCATACGGCTACAGCGGGATATAAAGCCTCCACCCTGGTGCACCTGTTCCAGGACCGGGTTGCACGGACTCCGAGCGCTCCGGCACTGGCCTATGGGGAGCTGATTTGGAGTTACGCGGAACTGGATGAACGCGCCAACGGTCTGGCCGCTGAGCTGGCGAGAATGAACTTGGGCCCCGCTCCTCGGATAGGCATCTGCATGCAACGATCGCCGCAAATGATTTTGGCGGTTCTCGCGACGATCAAACTGTGCGGCGTTTGTATTCCCCTCGACCCGGCCCTACCCGAGGCCCGCCTTTCCTTTATGGTTGAAGACAGTCAACCCGACGTGGTGCTTGTCCGCGCTGGCGAAGCGGTATCTTTCCAGCGGCCCGTTCATGCCGTTGGCGACAGCCGCCAGGCCATGGCCCCCGCGCTGCTGCCCTCGCCCGAACACCCTCTGTTTATTCTCTATACTTCCGGTTCTACGGGTCAACCCAAGGGCGTGGTCATGAGCCATGGCGCCGCCGCCAATATGATGGCCTGGCACCATCGGCAGGAGGGTTTTGATCGACCCGCCCGCGTCATGCAGTTCACCACCCTCAGCTTCGATGTATCCTTCCAGGAAATCTTTTTCGCCTTCAACTGTGGCGGGACCCTGGTCCTGGTGGACGCCGAGATCCGCAACGACCTGAGTGCGCTCGCCGACTGGATGACGCTTCAGGCAGTCCAGGTGGCCTTCATGCCGTTCTCGGCTCTGGCAGCCCTTACCGAGGTTCGCGACACGCCTCCTGCCTCCTTGCGCCATATCATCACTGCGGGTGAGCAGTTACACGTCACCGCCGCGCTCAAGCGTTATTTCTCGAACTCCGTCCATTTGCGCCTACATAATTACTACGGACCCACGGAGGGTTATCCGGTCACCACGCACAAACTGGCCGCCGATGTGGCTTCCTGGCCCCAATACCCGCCCATTGGCCTGCCCATCGACAATGTCACCAATCACGTGCTCGATGCTCTTGGGGCCATGCTTCCCATCGGGGTCCTTGGTGAGCTGAACCTTGGCGGTGTCTGTCTTGCTGGGGCGTACCTCAACCGGCCCGCGCTCACCGCTGCCAGTTTTGTGCCCGATCCCTTCTCCAGCCAGCCCGGTGCCCGCCTCTATCGCAGCGGCGATTTGGCTCGCCGCGATGCGCACGGCATCATCAGCTTCGCCGGTCGCATGGATTCCCAGATCAAATTGCGTGGCTTCCGCATTGAGTTGGGTGAAATAGAGGCCGTACTGCACAGTCATCCCAGCGTTAAACAAGCCGCGTTGCGCCTGCATCGCGGTGGCAGCGAAGCCGCTCTGGCTGCCTATGTCAGCCTTGTGGATGGCGTTGCCAGTGGGGCACCCGAGCTGGAACCCTATCTTCGCCAACGCCTGCCCGAGTACATGGTGCCTACCACCTTCAGCATACTACCAGACCTGCCCCTGACAGCCACCGGCAAGGTAGACCTGAAAGCCCTGCCGGTGCCCGGCGAGGTGAGTCGTCAAACGCTCTACGAAGCACCTCGCAACACCACCGAAGAAGATCTGGCCGGCATCATGGCCGAGCTGCTCAATCTGGAACGGGTGGGCATTCACGACAACTTCTTCGCCATCGGTGGCCATTCCTTGCTGGCCACCCGCCTGGTCTCGCGTATTGCAGACCACTTCGGGGTTTCGCTCCAGGTTCGCGCTATTTTTGAGCACGAGACGTTGCGTGGTATCGCCTCTGCCGTTGATGGCGCACGGCAGGGTGGGCTAGCGCCAATCCACCCACAAGATTCCGCGTCTGAAATCGTCATGTCCTTCGCCCAGAAGCGGCTGTGGTTCCTCAACCGATTAGATGGCGACTCGGCCGCCTACAACGTTCCCCTTGCCCTGCGTCTGCTTGGCTGGTTGGACCGGGAGGTTTTGCGCAAGAGCCTGGCTCTGTTCCCGCTGCGCCACCAGGCACTGCGTTTCCGCTTCCCCGAGCGACAGGGCCGCGAGGTGGTGGAACTGATCCCGGCTTATGATCCCCTGGCGGTCGTAGATTTGAGCAGTCTTTCTTCCGAAGATCGCGACAATGCTGCAATGACGTTGGTCCAGGCCTTTGTCCAACGTCCCTTCAACTTGGAACGGGGGCCGCTCATGCGGGCCCGCCTCTTAACCCTGAGCGAAACCGAGCATCTGCTGCTTTTCAATACCCACCATATCATTTCAGACGGTTGGTCCAACGGTATCATGGTTCGTGAATTCGTGTCCGCCTATTCCGCCTTTATCGCCGATCAGGCACCAATCTTACCGCCGTTGCGCATCCAGTACCGCGATTTTGCGGCCTGGCAGAAGCAGTACCTGGAAGGCGACGTTCTGGTGGATCAGTTGACCTATTGGGAAAAACAGCTGGCAAGTGCCCCCGTCTTGCTCGAGTTGCCCACCGATCAACCGCGGCCCAACCAGAAACGCTATCGCGGCAAGAAACAGGTCTATGCCCTGCCCGCCGATCTCAGCGATCGTCTTAATGCGCTCGGCCAGGAACGGGGAACCACGCTGTTTATGACCCTCTTGAGCGCCTTTGCCGTGCTGCTGTCTCGAACCAGTAACCAGACAGATATCTGCGTGGGTTCCCCCATCGCCAACCGTACCCACCTGGGTTTGGAAGATCTGGTGGGTTTCTTTGCCAACACCATGGTCTTTCGGGTTCACGCACAGGGCTGGCTCAGTTTTGCCGAGGTGCTGGAGCAGGTTCGCCAGACCTGTCTGAATGGCTACGCCAATCAGGACCTGCCCTTTGAGTATCTGGTCGAGCATCTGAATCCGGAACGCAGCACCAGCCATGACCCCCTCTTCCAGGTGATGTTTGCGCTGGAAAACGAGCCCATGAATGCGTTGCCCTTGCCAGGCCTGAGCCTGGGCGCCGTGCCCATGGAAGTAGAAACGGCCAAGTTCGACCTGTTGGTGGGCGTCACACCCAACAAGCGCCAATTGGCAGTTAGCTGGGAATACGACACCGATTTATTCGAGGCCGAGACCATCGAGCGTTGGGCACGCCACTTCCAGTATTTGTTAGAGGCCATGTGCGACCGAATTCAGGATCCCATCAGCGCGCCTTCTCTTTTCAGCGAAGAGGAGAAGCGCCAACTGACCACTTGGAACACCACGGAAACAGCTTTCCCAGGTGCGCCGACACTGGCCACCCTGTTTGAAGAGGCCGTTGTTCGCACACCCTCCACCCCTGCCTTGGTTTGGCAGGACCACTCCTGGACCTACACCGAGCTGGACCAATGGGCCAATGGCCAGGCCCGCATCTTGGCCGAAGCCGGCCTCGGACCCGGGTCTCGTATAGCCATTTGTATGCAGCGTTCACCGCAGATGATCGTGGCTGTGTTAAGCGTGCTCAAGTTGGGCGGCTGCTGTATTCCCCTAGACCCCTCCCTTCCCGAGACGCGGCTGGCCTATCTGTTGGAAGATAGTGCGCCCGACCTTGTGTTCCTCAGTGAATTTTTGCCTTTCCCCAGTGAGCTTCCAACACGTAGGGTCGGCGCCGAACGTAGCCCCATGGGGCCTGGGGGCGGTCCCTGCCCAGACCATCCCCTATACGTTCTCTATACTTCCGGCTCCACGGGCCAGCCGAAGGGCGTAGTGCAGACCCACCGCACCCTGGCCAATGTAATTCTCTGGCAGGCCAGAACCCCCGGCCTGGGTCGTCCGGCCCGCACCGCCCAATTCACTTCTCTGAGCTTCGACGTGTCATTCCAGGAAATCTTCTTCACTTTCCACACGGGCGGGGTTCTTTGCCTGCTGGACGAGGCAACCCGCAGCGAAATGCCGGCGCTGGCCAGCTGGTTAAGCGATCAGAAGATCGAGACCCTTTTTATTCCCTTTTCCGGTCTGGCCGCCTTGACCGAAGTGGCCCAAACACCGCCTTCTTACCTGCGCCAGGTCATTACCGCAGGCGAGCAATTACAGGTAACCCCGGCCCTCAGGGCCTTCTTTGCCGCCGAGCCCAAATTGCGGCTGCACAACCACTATGGACCCACCGAAGCCCATGCCGTCACCGCCTTCAGTCTGGGCGAATCCGCCGAGGCCTGGCCTGAGGTTACCCCTATTGGCCAACCCATCGCCAATACGCAAATCCACCTTTTGGACTCCTGGGGGCAAGCCGTGCCCGTTGGCGTCTTCGCCGAACTCTTCATCGGTGGCCATGGACTGGCGCTGGGTTACCTGCAACGGCCCGCCAAAACAGCCGAGACCTTTGTGCCTCACCCTTTTTCTACCGAACCGGGCGCTCGCCTGTATCGCAGCGGGGATCTGGCTCGTCGCCTGCCTGATGGCAACCTGGTCTTTGGAGGTCGTATCGACGCCCAGGTTAAAGTACGTGGTTATCGCATCGAACCTGGGGAAATTGAGACCGTGCTCAACGGCCATGAAGCAGTCAGCCAGGCCGCAGTAACCCTGAATCGCAAGGGCGCGGTCAACAGCTTGATCGCCCACCTGGTTCTGAGCGCCGAACAAGAATGCGAAGTGGCAGATTTGCAGGCCTATCTTCGCGAGCGGCTTCCTGAGTATATGGTACCGGCCAGTTTCGCCATTTTGCCCGAAATGCCATTGACCCGCACCGGCAAGGTAGACCGCATGGCCCTGGATCGAAGTGGCGGCGACCTGCTGCAGACAAGGCATTATGTGGCGCCCACGACAAGTGACGAGGAACAGATGTGCGCCATTTGGGCCGAGACACTGGGCCGAGATCTGGCCACAATCGGCATCCACGACAACTTTTTCGAGCTAGGTGGCCACTCGCTGCTGGCCACCCGGCTGCTGGCCCGCCTGAACCAGGATTTTGGAACCGATCTCCCCATTCGCGCCCTGTTCGACGCGCCTACCCCGGCAGGTCTGGCCCGGGTAGCCGCTGCTGCGGATAGAAATTTCATCCACATGCCGCGCATTGAGCCGATTGGCCGCGATCTGCGCTTACCGCTCTCCTTCTCTCAGGAAAGATTCTGGATCTTGGATCGCCTGGAAGGTTCCGGCGTTGGCTTGTCAACCTCCCTGCGCTTCGACGGTGACCTGCACCTTCAGGCCCTGGAGCAGGCCTTCTATAACCTGGCTTCACGCCATGAGAGCTTACGCACTACCTTCCATGGTGCCAGCGACGCTCCCTATCAAAAGGTGCACCCAACCCCCAACCACCGTTTCACGGTGGTCGATATGTCTGGACAGGACGAAACGGCGGTTCTGGCTGTCGCACAGGCCGAACTCAACGATTTGATCGACCTGGAAAAGGGACCCCTGATGCGTATTACCCTGGCGCGGCTTGCCTGGGATGCACATGTCGTCGTCCTCAACATGCACCATGTCATTTCGGACGGCTGGTCTACCGAGATATTGGTCCGTGAGTTGGGAACCTTCTACCGTGCTGGCGTGCTGGGCCAACAAATCGTGCTGCCTGCTTTGCCCGTTCAATACGCAGATTTCGCCTACTGGCAACGTACCCATGCCGCGCCACGCCTTTACCAACGACAGCTAACCTACTGGCGTTCCAAACTGGCCAATATTACCACCCTGAACATAGCAACCGACAAACCCCGTCCCAGGCTGCACCGGGTTGAGGCCGGAAAGGCAAGAAGCCTGCTGGGTCCTGCCGTAACAGCCAGCCTGCGAGCTCAGGCCAGGGACCATGATTGTTCCCTGTTCCAGGTGATGTTGGCCGTTTATCAGATCCTGCTCGGTCGCTACGGCGATACCGACGATGTGGTGGTTGGTACGCCCATCTCTGGCCGATCACAAACAGAGACCCAGGGGTTGATCGGTTATTTCCTCAACCTGCTCTCCCTGCGCACCCGGCTGGATGGAGCAGCACAAGAACCCCACTTCCTGGAGATCTTGAGCCGAACCCGACAAACCGTGCTGGACGCCCATGAAAACGGCGACCTGCCCTTCGAGCGCCTGGTTAACGAACTCGAAATATCCCGTGATTTAAGCAGAACGCCCGTTTTCCAATACTTCTTCAACATGTTGGACTTTAAATACGATCACCAACCCGTGCCCGGTGTCAGCCTTGCACCCTTCGAAGTAGAAGACGTGGGCGGCAATTTCGACATGACCCTGTATATTCAACCCCAGGACGATCGCCTGGAACTGCTGGTCAGTTACAACAGTCTGTTGTTCCAGGCCACAACCGTGCGCCGCTTCCTGCACCACCTAGGCAACCTGGCCGAAGCCGTTGTGGCAACACCGCAACGGGCCATTTCCGGCTTGCCCTTGCTCTCGGCGTCGGAACGCCAGACTCTCTTGAACGCTACCAATCAGGTACGACCCCAACTGGCCCGTCCCGCCTTCGATGAAGCGCTCGCCACGGATTGTCCCAGCCAGCGCCTGGCCGAGATGGTGCGCCGCTATCCCAATCGCGAGGCCGTGGTTGCACCTGGCGTCACTTGGACCTATGGCCAGCTCGGTACCCGAGTGGCCCGTGTCGCTGCTGCCTTTGAGCCGGACGGTGGCCGGGTGGCCCTGCTCTTCACTCACGATGCGCCCATGGTCGCCGCCCTGCTGGGCGTGCTGGCCGCCGGCAATAGCTACGTGCCCCTGGATCCCCAATACCCGGAAAAACGCCTGCGTTGGATCTTGGCAGATTCGGGTGCTTCCTGCCTGCTCACCGAACGCGGCTTGCAAACCATGGCCAGCGCCTTCAATGACTTGCCGGTTCTCTACATGGAAGACCTGCCCGAGCCCCATGTGGCCATCACCGCCAACCCTGATCCCCATCATCTGGCCTATCTGCTCTACACCTCCGGAACCACCGGCAAGCCCAAGGGGGTCATGCAGACCCGGGCCGGCATGTTGGGTCAGGTGCGCGCCTATAGCAACGCTCTGGTCATCGGCCCCGAGGATCGACTCTCCCTGTTGGCCATCTACAGCTTCGACGCCATGGTGCAGGGCCTTTACGGTGCGCTCTTCAATGGCGCTGCCGTGGCGCTTTACGATATCAGGCAAGAAGGCTTCGATCCCTTGCCCAACTGGTTGGTGCAGAATCGCATCAGCATCTACCACAGCACGCCCACCCTGTACCGCCTCTTCCTGCAGGCCTTGGAAGAAACCCACCTGGTGCTGTCCAACCTGCGCCTGGTGATACTGGGCGGCGAACGGGTGAACCCCGTTGACCTGGCCCGTTACCAGCGCCTCATGCCGGATCAATGCTTGCTGGTCAACGGCTTGGGCGCCACCGAGTCTACCGTGTGCCTGCAAAAGTTCATCGACAAGGACCACGCACCCATCAGCGGGCCCGTGCCCGTGGGTTACCCGCCACCCGGCGCCCGTGTCTCGCTGCGCAATCCGGCCGGTGACGAAGTTGGCTTGTATGCACGGGGTGAGATCGTCATCATCAGCCGCCAGGTGGCGGCTGGTTACTGGAACAATCCCCAAGCCAGCGCGGCCATCTTCCGACCCGACCCCGACGATTCGCGGGTCCGCCATTTTTATAGTGGCGACCTGGGCCGACGTTTGCCGGATGGCGCCATCGTGTTTGTGGGTCGTCGCGACCACCAGGCCAAAATTCGTGGCATCCGCGTGGAGCCCGATGAACTAACGGGTGTCTTGTCCGAACATCCCGGTGTGGCCGAGTGTATCTCTGTCGTCCGCGACACAGACGGATCAGATCCCA
>Ga0316189_10001835_pt1 | contig 21013 bp, 18 predicted proteins | sample LowCovwburrow_MG_FD_204930 | JGI IMG/M metagenome (GOLD analysis project Ga0316189, IMG submission 204930) | Coastal sediment microbial communities from Maine, United States - Lowes Cove worm burrow | ecosystem: Environmental > Aquatic > Marine > Coastal > Sediment | place: USA: Maine... | reverse complement strand
CATCATCCTACGGCTCAAGACGCTGCTATAGGGTTTTTAGCAGATCGTACCTTATTTGCATTTCCTAATTCTGCTCCTGCAGAAGATTTATGGGAGGCCCATACACGTATCGTTTCTAAAGTTAGTCCAGATTTTGGGGTAATTGCAAATCTTTATGCTGGGAATGGTCAGGCCTTAGGAAGTGATGATAGATTGATTACTCGTGTAGGAGGCGATATTAGATTGTTATATAAAAAGATTAAGCTAGTACATTCATTTAAAATTGACGATTGGGGTCCTTTTGATTATCACCGTGATTTTAATTTGACATACCCCTTACAATTAATGCTGGATATTTCAACCACTCTTAGCAAGCCAGGTTGGTTTATTTTACCGAATACTAGAATGGGGATACGAGGCACTTGGAGATCTCTTAATGAGTTTTCTCCAAGATATTCGCCTAACGTAGTACCACCAAATACATTTCCTCCAGTGCCTACTATTAGTCCAGTTGGATTTGACAATGGGAACGAGTGGGAAATAAGAACATATGTACACATCAACATAGGAAAATAAAAAAGATAGAGATGAAAAATAAAACACTTAATTATTCAAATATCATACTGCTTTTAGTATTGTTTTTTGCATTTACTTTAAGCTGCGAAAGAGACCTTTCTGAGGAGGTAGAGTTTGCAACCTTCTCTAATTCCGCCGAAATATTTATTGATGCACCTATTGGTCTAGGAACTGACTTTTACTTTCCTTTTTTCGGTTCAAAAGCTACAGCTTGGACAGTAGATGAGAGCCAAGGCTATGAAAGTAATGCCTCTATGCGTTTTGATGTGCCTAATGCAAATGACCCTCTAGGGGGCTATGCTGGCGCCATATTTAGAGTAGATGGTGCTGGTCGTGACTTAACTGGATACGATGCCTTAACTTTTTGGGGCAAGGCCTCACAAGGGGTTACTATTGGTGAATTGGGCTTTGGTCAAGACTTTGTTGACAATAAATATCAGGTAAATGCTAGTAATGTAAGTTTTGGCACGAACTGGGTTAAATATATTATTCCAATTCCAGATTCTTCGAAACTCATTGAAGAAAGGGGTATGTTTTGGTATTCTGCAGGAACTGAACAAACAGGTGGATTAGGGTACACCTTTTGGATTGATGACTTACAATTCGAAAAATTAGGAACTGTTGGTAGTCCAAGACCAGAAATATTTAATGGAAATGATGAAGATTCTCAAACGTTTATAGGCGCTACAGCATTTCCAATAGGACATTCTGTAACATTTAATTTACCTACAGGTTTTGATCAAACGGTCTTTTTAACACCAAGTTATTTTGATTGGACATCTTCTAATCCAAGTGTTGTAAGTATAGATGAGACTGGGTTTAATACGGCTTTAAGTCCTGGTGAAGCGACAATTACAGCCACTTTGGCTGGCGTACAAGCAACGGGGTCATTAACTTCAACAGTATTAGGAAACTTTGATTCTGCCCCAACACCAACGCAAAATCAAGCCGATGTGATTTCTATTTTTTCGGACGCCTATATTAATATTCCGGTAGATTATTATAATGGCTATTTTGCACCATTTCAAACCACACAGGGGCAAGATGATATTTTTATTAACGGTGATAATGTGATAAATTATATTGATCTCAATTTTGTAGCGATTGGCACTTTTTTAGATGTAGGATCTGTAAACGCTACCGAAATGACTCATATTCATATAGATATAAATGTCCAGGAAGCTATTGATTCTGGTGATTTTATTAATATTCAATTAATTAATTCTGTCGGAAACAATGAAGCATCTGGAACAGTTCCTATAAGCGGAACGGAATTATCCGCTTACAATTGGGTTGGTTTTGATATACCATTAGCAGATTTTGGGTTAGCAAGTAGAAGTGAATTAGGTCTTATATTTTTCATTTCAGACGCAACAATTTCCAACATTTTTGTCGATAACGTCTATTACTACAAAGAATAAGCTAGAATACTATAAAATTCAAAACATAAAAAGATGAACAAAACAATAACATATAAATTAAAGGAAAAAACTTTACTGTTTATGTCTTTTCTATTGGTAGCAGTTTTAGTTATCTCTAGTTGCTCAACAGATGAAACGCAGACGGTTGCAACGTTTACAGAATTAGTTTGGCAAGACGAGTTCGATACTGATGGTTCACCAGATCCTGCCAACTGGGGTTACGAAATAGGAACCGGTATTAACGGCTGGGGAAATAACGAGTTACAATACTATACGGATCGTACAGAAAATGCAACAGTACAAAATGGTATCTTAATAATAACCGCAAAAGAAGAGCAGTTTGGTGGGGCTTCCTACACTTCAGCAAGACTATTAACCAGAGACAAAATTGAACAGGCTTATGGACGCTTCGAAGCACGTATTAAAGTACCTGCTGGTTCGGGTGTTTGGCCGGCGTTTTGGATGTTGGGAGCCGATTGTGATGAAGTTGGTTGGCCGCAATGTGGTGAAATTGATATTATGGAGTATCGCAGGCAAGAGCCTACAAGTGTGAGCGGATCTATACATGGGCCAGGTTATTCAGGTGAGACAAATCCACAAGGACAAATAACAAAAAGCTATGATCTAGAAAACGACCGTTTCGATGCCAGTTTTCACGTTTTTGGAATCGAATGGGGACCTGATTATATCAATTATTATGTAGACGATGTATTATACAATCAAATTACCCCAGCTGATCTTAAAATTACCCCAGACGATGGCAGTGGTGAATTGGCCGAATGGGTTTTTAATAAACCTTTCTATATCATACTCAATTTAGCAATTGGCGGTGCTTTTCCTGGACCACCAAATGCTGAAGAGGTTTTTCCTCAAAGAATGCTAGTAGATTATGTACGCGTGTATAAACAAAGTAACAACTAAAAAATTAAAAGAAAATGAAACAATTATTAAGAAAATTTCAGCAAATTTCAGTACTTATTTTGGCAATAGCTTTTATAGGTTGTGAGGAAGACGATTTAGTTTTACCTAAAGTTACTGCAGGTTTTACATATACGTTAAACATAGATACAGGGATGGTAACCTTTATAAATATTTCAGAAAATGCCAATACCTACAAATGGGATTTTGGAGATGGAAGTGAATCTAGTTTGGTTAATCCAACAAAGACTTATGGGAATGGCACATATACAATTGTATTAACTTCTAATAATACTTCCGGAGCATCAGATACTTTTGAAGACGAAATCACGGTTTTAATACCTGAAATTGCCACCTTGCCTATTTCGTTTGATGGAGAAAACACAAGCTACAACACGACAGTTTTTGGCGGTGCGTCTTTTGAAATAGTAGACAATCCAGATCCATCAGGATCAAACACAAGCACTTCCAAAGTTGGTGCAATAACAAATGCTGGAGTTGCTTTTGAAGGCTTTTTTATAGATTTAGGTTCATCAATAGACCTATCAGGGAATAATTCAATAAAAGCCAACTTTTGGTCGAGCACACCAATAGACGTATTATTAAAATTAGAAGAAGGTGCTGGAGGTCCAGTAGAAGCTACGGCTAGTCATGGAGGCACAGGTTGGGAAGAGATTTATTTTACGTTTGATTCCGCAGGAAGTTATTCAAGGTTTACAATGTTTGTTGATGGCCCAGGGACCACATCTGGCACGTTTTATTTAGATGATATTGTGCAGATTGCCACGGATGATATACCATGCCCTCAAACAAATCTTGAATTACCAATTGATTTTGATTGTAATGGGATTGATTATGCAACTAAAATTGTAGGCAATGTTTCTTTTGAAGTTGTTGATAATCCAGAATTGTCAGGGATTAATAGCGAAGTATCTAAAGTCGGAAAAATGACCAATACAGGTGAAAACTGGGAAAATGCTTTCTTTAATTTAGATGTGGCCATAGATTTTACAGTAGATAAAGGGATAAAGTTGAAGCTGTTTTCAAGTCAGGCATTACCAATAAAACTGAAGCTTGAGGATGGTACTGAGGACCCAGTTGAAGTTGATGTAAACCACGGCGGTGCAGGATGGGAAGAGTTAACATTTGCTTTTACTTCTACTGCCTCATATAACGATATGATACTATTTGTTGATGGCCCAGGAACAGCGGCTGGTACATTCTATGTAGATGATATTGAGCAAGTTGCTGTTACGCCACCACCACCTGCATGTACAGAAACCATGCTTTTCTTACCAATAGATTTTGATTGTGATGGGATAGATTATGAATCAAAAAGGATTCCTGGTGACATAGGTTTTAGCATCATTGATAATCCACAACTATCTGGAGCCAATAACGTAGCCTCCAAAGTTGGTGAAATTGTCAATATTGGAAATAATTGGGAAAACCTTAATTTTACTTTAGATACCCCTATAAGTTTTGCAACAGATAAATCAATTAAGCTTAAGTTATACTCAACAGTAAGTGTAGACATTAAATTAAAAGTAGAAACTGGCGGGACTCCTGTTGAAAATGATCAGACACATGGAGGAACTGGATGGGAAGAATTAATATTTACACTTCCAACTTCAGAGTCATTTAGTAACATAATCGTATTTATTGATGGACCAGGTAATACTGTTGGGACATTCTATATAGATGATATTGAGCAAGTCACTGGCGGGACAGCATGTACAGAAACCATGCTTTTCTTACCAGTTGATTTTGATTGTGAAGGCATAGATTACGAATCAAAAAGGGTTCCTGGTGATATAGGTTTTAGCATCATAGATAATCCACAATTATCTGGAGCCAATGCTGTAGCCTCTAAAGTTGGTGAAATTGTTAATATTGGAAATAATTGGGAAAACCTTAATTTTACTTTAGATACCCCTATTAATTTTGCAACAGACAAATCAATTAAACTCAAGTTGTATTCAACCGTAAGTGTAGATATTAAATTAAAAGTAGAATCTGGTGGGACCCCTGTTGAGAATGATCAGACCCATGGAGGAACTGGATGGGAAGAGTTAACATTTACACTTCCAACATCAGAGTCATTTAGTAATATAATTGTATTTATTGATGGACCGGGTAATACTGTTGGAACATTCTATATAGATGATATTGAGCAAGTCACTTCAGGCGGCGGCGGTGGAACTTGTCCAACTCCTCCAGCAGGAGATTTTATATCAGATGGAGATTTTGAAGCAAATACAGGATGCTGGGAGGTGTTTGATAATGGGGGTAGTACAACAATTTCCACTAGTAATAGCAACGGAGGAGGAAGTAACTCAGGTCAAATAACAACAGCTCAAGGTGCAAATCCAGGATTAAAGCAAAACAGATTTGGAGTAGGGACCATACAACCAAATACCGCCTATATAGTAACCTTTGATATTCAATCAGGTTCTCCATTAGTAGATGGCGCAGTGTTCCAGGCCTTTACATTTTCTGAACCGGCTGATGGTTCAGGCTTACCAGCAGGTCAACATGTATTAGTAGCAGGAGACCCTAATGTTCCTGCAACTTGGACAACTCGAACTTATGAGTTTACTACTGCTGCCAATGTAGATGGAGGGTTATCCTTATTGTTTGAGCTAGTCTGTGGAGGCGCTGCTAGTTGCGCTGGAGAGGTGTTTATTGATAACGTTTCTTTAAAAGTTAAATAGTAATATCAATAATATACTGGTTGATGGCAAATATCCATCTGCTGTTGACCAGTTATTCTTTTGATAGCAATGTTCAGAAAACAAGTAAAAAAATAAAATTTTATTCAAACAATAATTATCCCAAATTGAAAATTTAAAAAATGAAATAACAAACTAATACTAACTAAAATTCAAATATTATGTCGCAATACAAAACGGCCGCAAAAGATAAAGTGCCAATTGGTCAAAAAGCCGCATTTGGTGCTGGTCACTTAGTACTTAATTTATTACCAGGGGCTTTAGGCGTTTTCATGTTCTTTCTCCTTACTGCCTTTGGCATGGATCCGCTCAAAGCAGGAATATTAGGAGCCTTGCCGCGTCTTTTTGATGCACTTACAGACCCTATTATGGGTTTTGTTTCAGATAATACTAAATCTAGATGGGGACGACGAAGGCCATATATTTTTGTAGGGGCTATTTTAAGCGGGTTGCTCTTTGCGGCATTATGGCAATTGGATCCTGAGAATTCACAAAGTTATAATTTCTGGTATTTTCTTATTTTTTCAATGATATTTTTAATTGGGAATACCATGTTTGCTACTCCTTTAGTTGGTTTGGGGTATGAAATGACTTCAGATTATAATGAGCGTACGCGTTTAATGGCATTTTCACAAACAGTTGGACAGATTGCATGGATGATTGTACCTTGGTTTTGGGTACTTATAGCTGATCCTGATTTATTTGATACCCAGGCAGTTGGTGTTCGACAGCTATCATTGTACGTAGGTGGTGCTTGCATTATATTAGGTGTTTTGCCTGCTATCTTTTGTAAAGGAATAGATTCCGCTCATATGGAGAACAGAAAACAAATTTCCTTTAAAACCATGTTTTCTAATTTAATAGAGCTTTTCAAAGGAATCGTTCAGGTTGCAAAAAACAAACCATTTATGAAGTTATGCGGCGCTACATTTTTAGTGTTTAATGGTTTTCAAATGGTGGCTTCATTTAGCTTTTTTATTATTGTTTACTATATGTTTAATGGTGATTATGCTGAAGCAGGTAACTGGCCAGCATGGTTTTCAACTATTACAGCAGTTGTTACTGCCTTTGCCGTAATACCAATTATATCTTTTATAGCTAATAAAAAAGGGAAACGTAATGCGTTTATAATTTCTACTGTCATATCTATTATAGGTTATATATTAAAATGGTGGGGTTTTGATCCAGGCAATCCTTGGTTAATGTTCATGCCAATACCATTTATGGCTTTTGGTTTAGGCGGCTTATTTACTTTAATGATGAGCATGACGGCAGATGTATGTGATTTGGATGAGTTAAATAATGGCATGCCAAGAAAAGAAGGCACTTTTGGCGCCATCTATTGGTGGATGGTTAAAATTGGACAATCATTAGCTTTGTTTTTAGGGGGTTTAGTATTAAAAATAGTAGGCTTTGATGGAAATGCAGCGAACCAAACCGTAGAAACAATGACAAGTTTACGTATTGCAGATGTTGTTATACCTTCAATTACAGCTGGTTTAGCAATTTTAATAATGTGGAAATATAGCTTGAGTGAGAAGAGAGCTCGAGAAATTAAAGCAGAGTTAGTAGATCGTAGAGGAGAATTATAGTAATGTTTAATTAATAATTAGATTGTATAATTAAAAATATAGTGAGATGTCATCAAAAACAGTAATCATATTAATAGGAGTTTTACTTACATTAATTGCAGTACTTGGTAGTAAAAAAAGAAAATCAGGCCCAAGGTTTCTTAATATCAAACTTGGAGTGCTTATGGGAATCATCGGTGTTTTAATGATGATATATGGAAGTTATTCGTTTGAATTTGTCAATGCCAATAGCCAACTTGAACAAGTTTCTATAGGGAAAAAGTTAAAGATTAGCGGACCAGTGAATGCCGTAAAAGTTGTTTCTCCAATAGATAAAGATTCTGTGGATTGTCGTATTTTAACAATGGGAGTTTATCCGGAATCTCATGAAAAAGATATTTGGGTAATTATTAGACCTACTGATGACAACTATTATCCACAATCTGATCATACTAATACATCCTACAAAAGAGATGGAGAATGGCAGGTTGTTACTCGTTTTGGTGGAGACAAGGGTGAGGTTTATGATTTGATTATTTATGAAGCAGATGCCACCGCGTCATCATTTTTTAGTTCCACCATAGAAAAATGGAAGGAAGAGGACAACTATCCCGGATTAAAACTTGAAGACATGCCCTCTGGCGCAAAAGAAGTGGATAGAATCAAAATATTTACAAGGAAAAACTGTAGAGGAGTTTTTTAGTATATAACCGGACTAAAGATTAATTTTCAATAAATATAAATAATATAATATTATGTCATATAGAGAAGGACACCAATTTTCCCTTAAAGGGATTGATTTAACCGCGGATAGTGGAGTGGATTTTAGTAAACTTTCATTAGAAGAGTTGAAAATTTTATGGAGAAAAACATTAAAAAGTGGTATGCACGGGCTATGTTTCAGCCTGTATGAAGACGGACAAAGGCCAGGAGATATTATTACTGAAGAGCAAGTTAGGCGACGTATGGAAATCATAAAACCGTACACAAAGTGGATTCGTTCATTTTCCTGCACAGATGGCAATGAATACATTCCTAGAATAGCCCGTGAATACGGTATAAAAACTCTTGTTGGAGCTTGGTTGGGTGATGATTCAGAAGTTAATGAACGTGAGGTAGAAGGTCTTATTCAATTAGCTAATGAAGGGTATGTAGATATCGCTGCGGTTGGTAACGAAGTCTTGTATCGTAACGATTTGAATGAAGAAGAACTGCTGGCATTTATAAATCGGGTTAAAGACGCTTTACCAGAAAATATACCAGTTGGGTATGTTGATGCGTATTATGAATTCAGTGTTCATCCCAGAATAACAGAAGCTTGCGACGTTATTTTGGCCAACTGTTATCCTTATTGGGAAAGCTGTCATATGGAGTATTCATTATTACATATGAAACAAATGTTTTCACAAGCAGTTCATGCCGGTAATGGTAAAAAAGTAATTATTACAGAAACAGGCTGGCCAAGTCAAGGGACCAATTTGAATGATGCTTTTCCTTCTGCAGAAAATGCCATGAAATATTTTATTAACACTCAAGTATGGTCTGCAAAAGATGATATTGAAGTCTTTTATTTTTCTTCCTTTGATGAATCATGGAAAGTTGGCCCGGAGGGAGACGTAGGTGCTTATTGGGGGCTTTGGGATAAAGATGAAAAACTCAAATTTTAAAAGAGATTATGTCGGGTAAAGCAGGGAAATTATTGTCATTAGCAGGAGCGGATCTTTCTAATAAAACTCCTAAAGGATTAAGACATGTATTTAAAAAGGTGCTTAAGAAGGGGATGCATGGGTTGTGTTTTAGTCTTTATGAAGAGGGTCAAGAACCAGGCATGCATATTTCTGAGGATCAAATAAGAAGACGAATGAAAATCATAAAACCTTATACTAAATGGGTACGCTCTTTTTCTTGTACAGATGGCAACGAGGCTATTCCGCGTATAGCCCGTGAATATGGCATTAAGACTTTGGTTGGAGCTTGGCTAGGAGATGACTCAGAGATTAATAAAAGAGAAATTGCAAATCTAATTGAATTAGGTAAGCAAGGTTATGTTGATATTGCTGCTGTTGGCAATGAAGTCATGTATCGGCGCGATTTATCTGAAGATGAACTTTTAGGTTTTATGAGTGAAGTTAAGGAAGCAATTCCAAATATCCCTATGGGTTATGTAGATGCTTATTATGAGTTTTCTAATCGCCCAAGAATTACCGAAGCCTGCGATGTGATTTTAGCAAATTGTTATCCTTATTGGGAAGGTTGTAGTATAGAGTATTCGTTATTGTATATGAAGGATATGTACAGTCAAGCCGTTAGCGCAGCTAAGGGTAAAAGAGTTATTATTTCTGAAACAGGCTGGCCCAGTTTAGGAGGAGGTGTTGAAGGGGCACAGCCATCTTTTGAAAATGCAATAAAATATTTCATTAATACTCAACAATGGTCCAAGGCAAATGAGATAGACATATTTTACTTTTCATCTTTTGATGAATCTTGGAAAGTGGGATCTGAAGGAGATGTTGGCGCTTTTTGGGGACTATGGGATAAGAATGAAAACCTTAAATTTAGAACCTAATCAATAAATTTGAAATTAACCTATACTTATGAATTATTCGAAAGAACTAAATATATCCTGTGGCAAGGCTATTTGCTATTCTGGATTTAGAGAAGGTCAAAGTCCAAGTGGAATTTTTCCGAGTTATGAAGAAATAAAGGAAGATTTATTAATGCTTCAAAATGAATGGAAATATCTCCGTTTATACGATTGTGATAAGCATTCTGAAATAGTTTTAGAAGTCATCCAAAAAGAAAATCTTGATTTTAAAATCATGCTTGGGGCCTATATAGTTGCTGAGGTAAATAATTATGGTTGCCCATGGGGAGGCTCATATTCCGAAACACAATTGGAAGAAAACAAGACTAAAAATATATTGCGTGTTAAAAAATTAATTGATTTAGCAAACAAGTATCCAGATATTATTTTTTCTTTATCTGCGGGTAATGAAGCTTGCGTAGACTGGACTGATCATTACGTACCTGTTGAAAGCGTAATAAGGTATGTGAGGATGATAAAAAAAGAGGCAAAACAGCCAGTTACTTTTTGCGAGAACTATCTCCCATGGTTAGATAAATTAAAACCTTTGGTTGCTGAAGTTGATTTTATATCAATTCATACGTATCCAGTTTGGGAGTATAAACATATTCACGAAGCCTTAGAATACACAAAAAGCAATTATTATGCGGTTGCTGATACTTACCCCAATAAACCTGTTGTTATTACTGAAGCCGGATGGACAACCTATTCTAATGGACGCGGAATTTGCCCAAGTAATGTAAGCGAGGAGTACCAAGAGGTGTATTATAATGACTTGGTTAATTGGAGTGAAGAAGCAAATATTCTTACATTTGTTTTTGAAGCATTTGACGAACCTTGGAAAGGTTCTGAAGAAGCCTTAGAACCAGAAAAACACTGGGGTTTATTTAAAGTTGATAGAACACCAAAATTAGTTATGAGTAAAAAATTTCAACCTAAGACGGCTGATTTAAACAAATAGCCTTTGTGGTTTTGCTTTAGATTAAATCTTAATTATAATTGATTCATGGCAAGAATTAATACCCGTTACGGAAAAATATTTCTATTGGCAGTATTTACCATGGCCTGTCAAGAAGATGAAAAAAGGAGTCTATATCCTAAAGAATTGATAGGGTCTTTTCAATTATTGCCCGTCAGCAAGACAGGGGTAGATTTCAATAACGCCATTCGAGAATCTAAAACCGTCAACCACCTTTATTATAGCCAAATATATAATGGCGCAGGTGTTGCCATAGGAGATATCAATAACGATGGTCTTTCAGATATTTTCTTTTGTGGCAATCAGGTGAACGACAAGCTCTATCTAAACAAGGGAAGCTTTGTGTTTGAGGACATCACAAAGAGCTCTGATGTAGCACGCAGTCCAGGTTGGTCTTGGGGGGTGACAATGGCCGATGTGAATGCAGATGGCCATCTCGACATATACATAAGTAGGAATGGGGAATCTATTAATCCCGATGACTGTAAGAATAAGTTGTATATCAATAACCAGAATTTGACCTTTACTGAATCGGCAGAATCTTATGGCCTGGCGGATGCCGGATATTCTTCACAAGCTGTTTTTTTTGACATGGACAACGATGGCGATTTAGATATGTACCAAGTAAATCAACCACCAGATTCAAGAGTGTTCAAACGTTACACAATTCCAAAAGAGAATTTTATACATTATACAGATAAATTATACAGGAATGATAATGGGAAATTTTATGATGTTTCTAAAGATGTTGGTATTGAAGATATATTGGCATATGGACTAAGTGTAAGTGCCAGCGATTTCAATAATGATGGTTGGACAGATTTATATATTGCCAATGATTATGATGAGCCAGACTTCATGTATTACAATAAAGGAGATGGCACATTCAAGAATGTTATAGATAAGAAGTTAAAGCACATTTCCCAATTCAGTATGGGCACAGACACCGGGGATATCAATAACGATGGCCTAATGGACCTGATTACGCTGGATATGGCTGCTGAAGATCATTACCGATCAAAGACCAATATGGGGTCTATGAGTACTGAACAGTTTAACAAATTGGTTGCTAATGGTAAACATTATCAATATATGACTAATACATTACAAATTAACAATGGTGTTTCAGGATTTTCAGATATTTCCAATATTGCCGGGATAGCTAAGACGGATTGGAGCTGGGGAGGTCTTTTAGTAGATCTTGACAACGATGGATGGAAGGATATAGTGGTCTCAAATGGGATTAAAAAAGATATAAGGAACAATGATTTCTTGGCTGCTTTAAACTCTAACCCGAATATTTCTTCAGAAAATTTCTTTGAAGCAACTAAATACGCACCGTCTTCGCCTTTGCCTAATTACGTTTTTAGGAATGAAGGGGGTTTAGAATTTAAGAATGTATCTAAGCTTTGGGGCTTCAATAACCCAAGTTTTTCTAGCGGTATTTCCTATGGAGATTTGGATAACGATGGCGACATGGATATTGTAACCAACAATATGGGCGCACCGGCTTTTGTGCTTGAGAACTTGTCCACTGGAAATTTTTTAAAGATTGCGTTTAAGGGACCAGAGCTAAATAAATTTGGATTAGGAGCAAAGGCTACGATATATCATAATGGCATGGTACAAGTTGCAGAGAATACTGTTAGCAGGGGGTATTTCTCATCAGTGGAACCAACCCTATTTTTTGGACTTGGCAAGGACGTATCTGTAGATAAGATCGAGGTGATATGGCCAGACGGATTAATAAACGTGATTGAGGATGTAAGGGCCAATAAGACTTTAGAGGTAAAACACTCAAATGCAGAACAAGGATTGGGAAAAAGTAAAGAAGTGGAGCCAATATTTTCACAATTGGAAGCTACTAATTTAGGGATTTCATATAGACACCGAGAGAATCTATTCAATGATTTTGAAACGGAAATTCTACTTCCCCACAAGTTGTCAGAAAATGGCCCTTTTAGCGCAGTAGCAGATGTAAACGGGGATGGGCTGGATGATTTATTTATTGGTGGAGCTGCTGGCCAAAGTGGGGTGATTTACACCCAAGGTGAGAATGGTAAGTTTAAAAAAGACGTTTCACAGCCATGGGATACGGACCGCGCTTCAGAGGATTTAGGTTGTCTTTTTTTGGATGTTGATGGAGACAACGATAACGATTTATATATAACCAGTGGTGGGAGTGAATTTAGGATGGGATCTTCCCTTTTACAGGATAGATTGTACTTGAATGACGGCAAAGGGAAATTTCAAAATAGCAAGAATGCCTTACCAACGATAAGACAAAGTTCACAATGCATAAAATCGTCCGACATTGATGGTGATGGTGACCTTGATTTATTTGTGGGGATTAGGCTCATTGCTGGGAAATATCCATTCCCTGCAAGCAGTTATTTGCTTATTAACGATAAAGGTATTTATAAACAGGCAACCAATAAAAGAGCTCCGGCTCTAGAAAATATAGGCATGGTAACAGATGCGGTATTCACGGATATTGATGTAGATGGGGACGAGGATCTTTTGGTTGTTGGCGAGTGGATGTCCATTAAGGTTTTGGAGAATGAAAGAGGTCAATTTATCGATCGGTCAGAGGGTTATGGGATGAATGGGACAAGGGGTTTATGGTGGTCCATCACCGCAAGCGATCTGGATAATGACGGGGATCAGGACTATATAGTAGGAAACCTAGGTAAAAACAATAAGTTCAAGGCTTCAAAGGAACATCCCTTTAAGGTGTATGCCAATGACTTTGACAATAATGGAACCAATGATATTGTATTGGCTAAATATTACAAAGACGATTATGTGCCGTTGCGGGGTAGAGAATGCACGAGCCAACAAATGCCGTTTGTGGCAGAAAAGTTCAAGGATTATCATAGTTTTGCCTCTTCAAAACTGGTGGACATATTACCAGAAGATAAGGTGAAAGATGCTGTGGTATATGAAATAGAAGATTTTGAGAGCATCATATTGATAAATGAAGGCGGTAAACTTATTAGAAGGTCACTTCCTTTAGACGTTCAGATATCCCCAATAAAATCGACATTGGTGATGGATGTCAATGAAGATGGTCACAAAGACATAATAACAATCGGCAACCATTATGGCGTGGAAGTGGAGACCACAAGATATGACGCTGGGATTGGGGCTGTATTATTAGGAGACAGCAAGAATAATTTCAAGTATATGCCACCACAGCAAAGTGGGATTGTAATCCCGCAGGATAGTAGAGATGTTAAATTCATTGAACAAAAAAACAAAAAACTCATTGTGGTTACTGTTAATGACGGACAGCTTGTCATAATTGAAAAAAATTGAAAAAATAGATTATTTAGCTGGGATCTTAATTAGGATAAATCCTTTTTGCTATTCCTTGTTCAATCAAAAAGTTAAGTTTCAGCATTAAATTAATAGGTTTCTCTTTTAAGTGTTCAGAATAGACTATACAGCCTTGTGAATTTTGAAAGAGCTCATTTATTATGGTTTTCTTATTTGGATTTTTAATTTTTCTTATTGAATCATCGTATTGCGATAATTTGTCAAAAGATAAGCCAATTTCGTGAAGAAATCTATTTAGTTTATGCCTATTAACACTTGTTATTTTACACTTGATGATGCCTTTGGAAATGTCATTCGCATCCTGTGCCTGTATATTTGTAACTAAGAAATAGAAATGGGAAATCTTTGTAGAGTCTAGAAACCAACCTGTTTTTAACTTACCAGCCTTCAAATAGGATAATTCAAATGTAAATGTTGGTAAATCACTATTTAAATAGTCAAGCTGTGCTTTTTCATCTATATAGATATTGGCTCCTTTTTTGTCATATATTAAATCGACACCTTTGAATTGCATATCTAAATTGTTTACTCTATTAAAGGGCAACAACAGTTCTTTATAAATAGAATCAAGGTATTTTGATAATATGTGTTCTTTGGATAAATCTCGATAAAAAAAAGACATAGAATATGTTATACTACAATAGTTCTATTGATTAAAAAACAGAAGCCTTGTGATTTTATATAAAAAGCGCCTATTTACTTTAATAAAAGTAGTTATTTCAAATGGAAAAATATAAGATCTATCTTATATTTGTACTGTGTTAGTTGTAATTATAAGCTTATTTTTAGTGACTTTAATCATATATTGGGGTCAAACAAATGTCCTTTTCTTTATGAAATGACTTATGCTTAATACAATATCTAAATTAGATAAGCATATTTTATTGGACACAATAAATGAAGTTAGAAAGAGTTTTTTAAATATGAGTAAAATAATTTTTTCTAAATTTTTAAATTAAGCTGAAATTATTAAATATGCATTTCGTCGATGTTTTTTACTATACAAAGACCTTTTTTGATGTAATTGTTTTAATAACTGGCTTTTTTTCATACTTTTACACCAAAATGACACATAAAACAAAATGACATTAGCCCCAATTTTATTTGTTTTAGCAAGGAGTTTAAATACGATTCAAAATCCACCGCCACCTGGCCCTCCCCCACCTCCGGGTCTTAGTTTGGATAGTGCTATGGTGTTTTTATTTTTATTAGCCCTTTTATATGGAGTTTTTAGAAAGATAATAATAGTTAAGACGAAGACTAATGGTTAGATTTTAAGTTTTGTAAGCGTGTCACATATTTTCCAATAACATCAAATTCTAAGTTTACCACTGTTCCTTTTTCAAAAGAATTGAAATTAGTATGTAAGTAAGTATAAGGTATAATAGCTACACTAAATTTGTCTTTTTTTGAATTAACTACGGTTAAACTAACACCGTTTATGGTAATTGAGCCTTTTTCTATAGTTATATTTCCTAAAGTGCTATCGTATTCAAAAGTATACATCCAACTACCGTGTTTTTCATCAATATTTGTACATGTAGCTATTTGATCTATATGGCCTTGTACCATATGACCGTCTAATCTATCGCCAAGTTTTAATGCCCTTTCCAAATTAACATAGTCATTAGGGCTTAAGTTTCCTAAATTAGTTTTATCTAATGTTTCTTGTATTGCGGTGACCGTATAGCTGTCATTTTTTAAATCAACAACAGTTAAACAAACCCCATTATGGGCAACACTTTGATCTATTTTTAATTCTGAAGCCAGTTCACTTTTAACAGTAATATGGAGATTTTCCAATTCTTTTTTTAGGGTTTTAATTACACCTAAATCCTCAATAATACCTGTAAACATGTTATGTTTTATTTGATTAAATTTACACTGACAAAATTACGAACAAAACACATCATTTTTAATGAGAAAAGAAGAAATAATAAAAGTGGGTATTTCCGTAGGGGACCTTAATGGGATTGGTGGAGAAATAATTCTCAAGACTTTTGAGGATAATAGAATTCTTGATTTTTGTACCCCTATAATTTATGCTTCCATTAAAACCATGGCGTTTTTAAAAAAACATTTTAAAAGTTCAATAAATTTTAACAGCATCCAAACAGCTGGCCAGGCTTTACACGGGAAAGTAAACGTAGTTAATGTTTGGAAAGAAAATGTGAATATTGAGTTTGGTAAAGAAGACATGAAGATTGGGGAGTATGCAATACAATCTCTTAAAGCTGCTACAAAGGATTTGAAGAGCGAAAAAACAGATATATTATTAACTGCACCTATTAATAAACATACCATTCAGTCGGAAATATTTAATTTCCCAGGACATACAGATTATCTTGAAAAAGAATTAGAAGGGAATAGCCTCATGTTTATGGTCACGGAAACGTTAAAAATAGGCTTACTCACGGATCACGTCCCTGTAAAAGATGTTTCATCACAGATATCAAAGGAATTGATAATTTCAAAAATTGAAACCATTCATAAAACACTGGTTTCTGATTTTGGGATTAGAAAGCCTAAAATTGCTGTCTTGGGCATAAACCCCCACACAGGGGATAATGGAGTAATTGGTGAAGAAGATGATTCAATTTTAAAACCTACTTTAAATGAAATAAAGAATAGTGGAAAATTAGTTTTTGGACCCTATTCAGCAGATAGCTTTTTTGGCTCGAGCAATTATAAAAATTTCGATGCCATCGTTGCCGCATACCATGATCAGGGTTTAATACCCTTCAAGACATTGTCTTTTGGACAAGGGGTCAACTTTACTGCTGGATTAAGCAGAATAAGAACGTCACCAGATCACGGAACTGCTTATGAGATTGCAGGTCAGGGAGTAGCTGATTCGAGCTCATTTAATGAGGCCTTATTTACTGGGATACATATTTATAGAAACAGAATGGCCTACAAAAAATTTAGCGCCAATCCATTAAGAAAACAAACGCAAAAGATATAAACAAAAAAATGTTTACAACCGTAATAAGGTAAATAAAATTTTATATATTTGCACGCTCGAAATAATTGTGATGAAGAAGCCGTTGAAAGACTTTATAATTCAATTTGTAGGATTAAAAGAAGAAAAGCATTATTTTAAGTATCAGATAGATAAAAAGTTCTTTGAGTTTTATGAGTATGATGAGTTCAATGACACTAAGGTCATTGTTAATGTTGTTTTGAATAAGAAAGCAACATTGTTAGAGTTACATTTTGAAGCATCAGGAACTGTTAATGTTAATTGTGATTTGATAAATGAACCATATGATGAACAACTAAATCAAAATTTCGATTTAGTTGTTAATTTTGGCGATGAATTCAATAATGAAAACGAAGAGATATTAATACTACCTCATGGCGAATACGAAATTAATATCTCACAATATATTTACGAGTTAATTGTTCTTTCGGTTCCTTTAAAAAGAATTCATCCTGGAGTTAAGGACGGTACAATAAATTCAGACATACTTGATAAATTGGAAGAATTAAGCCCAAAAAGCTTAGAAGATAAAGAAGATAATGAGGACATTGATCCTCGCTGGAATACATTAAAAAAACTAATAACGGATAAATAATATAGAAAATGGCACATCCTAAAAGAAAAATCTCGAAAACAAGAAGAGATAAAAGAAGAACACATTATAAAGCAACTGTACCACAAATTGCTACGTGTCCTACCACAGGAGAAGCACACTTGTATCATAGAGCTCACTGGCATGAAGGTAAACTTTATTATAGAGGACAAGTATTAATCGACAATTCTAAAGTTGAAGAGAATTTAGCATAAGTATTATGCACGCATATAATAAAACGCTCACTTGTGAGCGTTTTTTTTATGATATATTTTTATAGAAAGTAAAAACGAGCTATTTTGCACCATTATTTGATTAAAATACGGCATTTTAATCTAGTTTTTGACGTTTTTTTGTCAATTTTGATGAATTTTTGTTCAAACTAAAACTAAACTATGAGTAAAATCACAGCAGCCATTACAGCTGTTGGCGCTTATGTGCCAGAATATGTGTTGACCAACCAAATATTGGAAACAATGGTGGACACTAATGACGAATGGATTACCTCAAGAACAGGAATTAAGGAACGAAGAATCCTTAAAGAGGAGGGCAAAGGAACTTCATTCTTAGCCATAAAAGCAGCTCAAGTCTTAATCAATAAACGAGGAATTGATCCTAAGGACATAGAACTTGTAATCGTTGCAACAGCAACTCCTGATATGAAAGCAGCTTCTACAGCGGCATATACCGCAACCAATATTGGAGCGGTCAATGCCTTCTCATTTGACCTTGAGGCCGCTTGCTCTAGTTTTCTTTTCGGGATGTCAACTGCTGCAAGATATATTGAATCAGGAAAGTATAAAAATGTACTTTTGATAGGAGCAGATAAGAATTCGTCTATGATTAATTATGAAGACCGCGCTACTTGTATCATATTTGGTGATGGTGCTGGTGCAGTTTTATTTGAGCCTAACAATGATGGTTTGGGCTTACAGGATGAATATTTAAGAAGTGATGGTTCTGGCAGGGAATTTTTACAAGCTACGTATGGGGGTTCTTCATACCCATCTACTCCTGAGGCTATAGAAAATGGGGAGCATTATGTCTTTCAAGATGGAAAAACAGTGTTTAAAAATGCGGTATTTAATATGGCTGATGTTGCAGTAAAAATACTCGAGCGCAACAATTTAGGTAAAGAGGACATTGCTTGGTTAGCGGCTCATCAGGCAAACAAAAGAATTGTTGATGCTACTGCCAATAGAATGGAACTAGATAAAGATAAAGTAATGATGAATATTGAGAAGTATGGAAACACTACTTCTGCAACACTTCCGTTATTATTGCATGATTACGAATCCCAATTAAAAAAAGGAGATAATATTATTTTTGCTGCTTTCGGGGGAGGATTTACTTGGGGCTCGATTTATTTAAAGTGGGCTTATAATTCTTAAAAGAAACTAACTAAACTAAATAGCTAAATTATGGATTTAAAAGAGATTCAAAACTTAATCAAATTTGTAGCCAAATCTGGTGCAACTGAGGTTAAACTTGAAATGGAAGATATGAAAATCACCATTAAAACAGGATCAGATTCTGAAACCACAATATTACAGCAAGTACCTAATACGGGTCAAATGCAACAAGCAATGGCGCCTATTGTGCAACATGAAGCACCTGCACAAGCTGCCGCACCAGTGGCACTGGCAGATGACAATTCCAAATATATTACTATAAAGTCACCGATTATTGGAACATTTTACAGAAAACCCTCTCCAGATAAACCATTATTTGTTGAAGTCGGACAAACTATAGCAGAAGGGGATGTACTTTGTATTATAGAAGCAATGAAACTTTTTAATGAGATAGAATCTGAAGTCTCAGGAAAAGTAGTTAAGATACTAGTAGATGATTCTTCGCCAGTAGAGTTTGATCAACCATTATTTTTAGTAGATCCATCATAACAATTAAAAATTCCGATTAACAGATTTCAAAATCCAATGTGTGGAATTTGGAATTTGGAATTTTAATATTAATAACAAAAGTTATGTTTAAAAAGATACTAGTAGCTAATAGAGGGGAAATAGCATTGCGTGTTATTAGAACCTGCAAAGAAATGGGTGTTAAATCTGTAGCGGTTTATTCTACAGCGGACGCCGAAAGCCTTCATGTAAAATTTGCTGATGAGGCTGTATGTATTGGACCACCGCCCAGCCATGAGTCGTATTTAAAAATGTCTAATATTATAGCCGCAGCAGAAATTACAAATGCGGACGCAATACATCCTGGATATGGTTTCCTTTCTGAAAACGCCAAATTTTCTAAGATATGTGATGAACATGACATTAAATTCATTGGAGCCTCACCAGAGATGATTGATAGAATGGGAGACAAAGCTAACGCAAAAGCAACGATGAAGGCTGCTGGAGTACCTTGTGTTCCTGGAAGTGATGGTATTATAGAAACATTTGAAGAGTGTGAAAAATTAGCAAAAGAAACGGGATACCCTGTAATGCTCAAAGCCTCTGCAGGAGGCGGAGGTAAAGGAATGCGAGCTGTCTGGAAGCCAGAAAAGTTAAAAGATGCTTGGGATTCAGCAAGACAAGAATCTAAAGCTGCTTTTGGCAATGATGATATGTATATGGAGAAACTTATTGAAGAGCCTAGGCATATTGAAATTCAAATTGTTGGGGATTCAACTGGTAAGGCCTGTCATTTATCCGAAAGGGATTGTTCAATACAAAGAAGACATCAAAAATTAACAGAAGAGGTTCCCTCTCCATTTATGACAACGGCATTGCGTAAAAAAATGGGAGAAGCAGCTGTAAAGGCTTCAGAATATATTAAATACGAAGGCGCAGGAACGGTTGAATTTTTGGTGGATAAGCACAGGAATTTTTATTTCATGGAAATGAATACTAGAATTCAAGTTGAACATCCAATTACGGAGCAAGTAATTGATTTTGATTTGATTCGTGAACAAATCTTAGTTGCAGCAGGAGTACCTATTTCAGGAAAAAACTATACACCAAACTTACACTCTATTGAGTGTAGAATTAATGCAGAAGATCCTCATAATGATTTTAGACCTTCACCAGGTAAAATTACAACACTGCACTCTCCCGGTGGTCATGGAGTACGTTTGGACACACATGTTTATGCCGGATATACAATTCCACCCAATTACGATTCCATGATAGCAAAATTAATCACGACTGCACAAACCCGCGAAGAAGCTATTAATAAGATGAGAAGAGCTTTAGATGAGTTCGTTATCGAAGGTATCAAAACGACCATTCCGTTTCATAGACAGTTGATGGATCATCCAGATTATTTAGCGGGTAATTATACAACTAAATTCATGGAAGATTTTGTCATGGAAGCTCCTATAGAAGATTAAAA
>Ga0316189_10001834_pt1 | contig 21015 bp, 17 predicted proteins | sample LowCovwburrow_MG_FD_204930 | JGI IMG/M metagenome (GOLD analysis project Ga0316189, IMG submission 204930) | Coastal sediment microbial communities from Maine, United States - Lowes Cove worm burrow | ecosystem: Environmental > Aquatic > Marine > Coastal > Sediment | place: USA: Maine... | reverse complement strand
AGCATCATCGCCTGATAGATCGCTGGATAGCCTTCAAGAACTTTATGCGTAGCCTGTGACTCACAGCTCCACACACGATCGCTCTTGTTCCAAATCGTTAGACAACCATCCTCAACCCAGTCTTTCATTTGAACAGCTACCGAAGCATCGCCGTTCAATACGAATGAGGCTCCCTCAAAAACAAGCTCATCTTGACCACCGATTTGATTGCAAAAAAGCAGCGGTAGACCTGTATCAGCCACGCGATTTTTCGCATGAACAAGTCGCTCACCATGTTTGTCAGCTTCAAAAGGGCTGCAAGTAGGGACTAAGATAATCTCAGCACCTGCCTCTGATAGCTCAAGGGCTGACGCTTCAAGCCACATATCCTCACAGATAATAACACCAAGCTTCACGCCGCGAAAATCAATCGGGTCAGCGCCAGTTCCCGCTTCAAAAACCCGCTGTTCATCAAAGACACCATAATTGGGAAGTTCGCGCTTAAAGCGGATAGCTTTTACGCCGCCGTTTTCCAGCAAGATGGCCGCATTATATAGCTTACCCGCCTCAACCCAGCAGGTGCCGATCAATAGGCCCGGTCGCCCCTGCCCGGCGGTTGCCGCCGCCAGTGACACAGCAGCATCCATAGCGCTGCGCTGAAAGAAAGGCTTTAAAACCAAATCCTCGGGCGGATAGCCAATCAAAGATAGCTCCGGTGTCACTACCAAATCAGCGCCAGCGGCCTCTCCCGCCTGATAAGCCAGCAGAATCCGCTCGCTATTGGCCTCAATTGCCCCAACGGTCGCATTCATTTGCGCCATGTATATTTTCAAGGTATCGCTCATAGGATGCTTTTACCTTAACCGCCGAACGGGAGCAATCAGATTAAACGCTTATCATCGTTACTCGGCGGCGGCTTCAGCGGCCACAGCGTCACGCTCTTCCTTCAGGGCTTCTGCAATCTGGAATGCAAGCTCGATCGACTGGCTGGCATTCAACCTTGGATCACAGTGCGTATGATAGCGACTACCAAGGGCTTCGTCGGTGATATCCATCGCGCCGCCCGTACATTCGGTGACATTCTGGCCGGTTAGCTCAAGGTGAATGCCGCCCGCATGCGTGCCCTCAGCGCGGTGACAGGCGAAGACTGCCTTCACTTCGCTTAGGATTTGCTCGAAAGGCCGGGTTTTGAAACCGGTTGAGGCCTTAATCGTATTACCGTGCATCGGGTCAGCTGACCAGACCACACTGCGGCCTTCAGACTTCACTTTCTGCAACAGTTTCGGTAGATATTTCTCGACATTATTAGCACCAAAGCGCGTGATCAGTGTTAACCGACCCGCTTCATTGTCTGGATTAAGGGTATCGATCAGGCGGATCAGCTCATCCGGGTCCATCGTTGGGCCAACCTTACAAGCGATTGGATTGGATATGCCGCGCATAAATTCCAGATGCGCGCCGTCCACTTGCCGCGTTCTATCACCGATCCATAACAGGTGTGCGCTGGTGTCATACCAGTCGCCGCTAGTGCTATCAACCCGCGTTAGGGATTGCTCATAGCCCAGCAAAAGCGCTTCATGACTGGTGTAGAAATCTGTGCCTTGAAGTTCTGTCACCGTTGCTGGATCGATGCCGCACGCCTGCATAAATTCAAGCGCGGTGCCAATCTGCTCAGCCAGCGCCTCATACCGCTCACCTGCCGGACTATTTTCCACAAAATCGAGGTTCCAGCGGTGAACGCTCATCAGGTTAGCATAACCGCCTTGCGCAAAGGCCCGCAGCAGGTTCAGGGTAGCAGCCGCCTGACTATAGGCTTTTATTAAGCGTTCTGGGTCCGGCACGCGGGATGCTTCATCAAAGCCGATACCATTGATGATATCGCCCCGGTATGACGGTAGCGTTACATCGCCCTGCGTTTCGGAATTACTGGACCTAGGCTTAGCGAACTGACCAGCCATGCGGCCAACTTTGACCACCGGGCATTTGGCAGCAAACGTTAGCACGACCGCCATCTGGAGCAGCACCCGAAAGGTATCGCGAATATTGTTGGGATGAAACTCAGCAAAGCTTTCCGCGCAGTCACCGCCTTGCAATAAAAAGGCATTCCCCGCCGCAACATCAGCCAGCTGCCCCTTAAGGCGGCGCGCCTCGCCCGCAAACACAAGCGGTGGATAGCTCTTCAAGCGCTCCTCGACTTCATTTAATGACCTGCTATCGGGATAGTCTGGAAGCTGCACTGCAGGCTTTTCTCTCCAGCTATCGGGCTGCCAATCGCTCATCGCTTTACTCTCACTTCGTTTATAATAATCGCTCTGTCGTTTGTTTCAAATGAAAGAAAAACCGCAGAAACTCAATGCTCTTAGAGCATGAAGCTTTCATTCACGCAAGCCTAAACCAAGCTGTTTGGAATAGTTTTCGTTGTTGATTTACTTCCCTGTTTCCCGGCTTCGCTTGGCTCTGAACTTGGCGGCCCAACCCTTCAGTGACTTTTGAGGCGCCCTCGTTAAGCTCAAATCATCCGCTTCTACGTCTTTGTTGATTGTGCTACCCGCGCCAATGTTGGCGCCCCTACCGATGGTAACAGGGGCAACTAACGCCGTGTTAGAGCCAATGAAGGCGCCCTCACCGATGGTCGTTTGAAATTTACCAAAGCCATCATAATTGCAGGTAATCGTCCCTGCACCAATGTTTGCATTGGCGCCGATCGTGGCATCACCGATATAACTGAGGTGGTTGATTTTCGCACCCTCGCCCACTGTGGCTTTCTTAACCTCACAGAAATTACCAACCTTGACGCGCGAGCCCAACTCAGCACCCGGACGCAGCCGGGCGAATGGACCGATCTCAGAGCCCTCGCCGATGGTCGCTCCCGCAATATGGCTATGAGCGCGGATCGTCGCACCGCTGCCGACAGTAACGCCTGGACCGAAAAAGACATTAGGTTCAACGGTGACATCGCTGCCAATCTGGGTGTCCCAGGAAAACCAAACTGTTGCTGGATCAAGCAGTGTCGCGCCGCCCTGCATCGCCGTTCGTCGCGCTTTTCCTTGGAAATATGCTTCTGCGAGCGCCAAATCCTCCCGGCTATTAACGCCTAAGACCTCAGATTCTGGGGCCTCAATTGCAACGACACCGCGCCCATGATCCCGCGCCACTTTGACGATATCAGTAAGATAATATTCACCGGCGGCATTTTCGTTATCGATTTCATCCAACCATGCGAATAAATCCTCAGCATCAACCGCCATAATCCCGCTATTACAAAAATCGACAGCCCGCTCGGCCTCATTGGCGTCTTTAAACTCGACAATCCGCTCGACATATCCATCACCGTCAACCAACAAGCGGCCATAGGCAGCTGCATCGTCTGGCCTAAAGCCAAGAACGACTGCGCCCATAGGCACACCTCCCATGCTCATAGCACGGGCGTCAAGCATAGACTGCATCACCGCAGCCGAGACCAGCGGCACATCGCCGTACAATATTAAGGCAGTTCCCTTGAAGCCAGCCAAAGCTGCCTTGGTACATTTTACGGCATGGCCGGTGCCTAGCTGTGGGTCTTGCACTGCAAAGTCTACGTCGCCCAAAGCAGCCTCGACTTGGTCACGCCCAGAACCCGTCACGACAACTTTCTGGTCAACACCCACTTCGGTCAGAGTTGCGATCAGGTGACTGATCATCGGCCTGCCACCGACAGGATGAAGGACCTTATGCAGGTCCGACTTCATCCGGGTGCCCCTGCCTGCCGCCAAAATAATTGCTGCTACGCTGTTATCGATCATTTAAAAACTCTCTATAAGATTAACCATACGGTCTTTTAGCAAGTCAGCGGCTGATAACACAACCTCTATCAAGCAGATTAACTCTTATCTTTGTGTTCGCAATATGAGAACGACTTCAAAAATCAGCTCTCGCCGCATCAAACACCGCTTCGACTGACTTCAAACCTGTCTCGCAAGCCAGAGCGGTATCCTTAACACGCTGAATTTAAGCGGCTAAAAAAACGCTCGCTATTTTTTTAATAAGTTATTAATGATTGACGCTGCTACCAGCTATTGATCGTTGTGGGGACCGCTGCAAAGCAGTCATACGATTGGGGAAATAAATGCTTGCAAGTTCTTCGAATGAAAGACTCGACACGGCTGTAAAGTGGGTGCTCGGCATCGTTGCGAGCTGGGTTACCATGATGGGGATTACGTGGGGTATCTATGGCGCATCCGTACCAGAGCGCCCGATAGTTGCTGCGGATCAGATTGCGGCGCCAAGTAAAACAGCAGACCTGCAGCTTATAGCCCATAATCCGGCACCTTTAAGCGCTCCGGCGGCGATTGACGTCGCCTCGAATGAGGTCGGTCAGGACCAGAATCTTGCTGAAGATGAAGATGCTGAGGCTGAAGATGATCAGGCCTATAAGGTTCAGACCGGCAACACGGCGATCCATAGTCACTACTAAGGCGTCTTTCTCTTCTAATAACCAAAGCTGGTTTCAAGTTTCAATAGAATATTGCTTAAGCAGATCGTATAATGTGGGGCGACTGATCGCTAGCATGCGGGCAGCTTTTGACATGTTGCCACCACACTCCGCCAACACATGCAAAATCGCCTTACGGTCGGCGTCTTCCCGTATTTTTTTCAGGCTAAAAACACCCTCTTTCTGGGCGCTTGAATCTTTCAAGTCCAAGTCGCTGATGGTGACGTGGCTGCTATCGGCTAAAATCACTGCACGTTTAATCTTGTTTTCCAATTCCCGGACATTGCCCGGCCATTTGTGGGTATTGATGGCCCTGATCGCCTCGGGCGTAAAGCCTTTCAATACACGGCCCGTTTCCTGGCTGAACTTTGTTAATAGCGCCCGAGCAATTAATACCGCGTCCCCTTCCCGGTCAGCAAGATTGGGAATAGTGATGATTATTTCGGCCAAGCGATAATAGAGATCATCTCGAAAGGCACCGCGCTCGGTCATTGCTGATAAGTCCTGATGCGTTGCACACACTATTCGGACATCAATTGGAATTTCAGCGCGTCCCCCAATGCGCTCGATGACCCGTTCCTGCAAAAACCGAAGCAGCTTTACCTGCAGCTGCAAAGGAATATCTCCGACCTCATCTAGAAAGAGCGTGCCTCCTTGAGCACTCTCAATCTTGCCAATAGTCAATTTAGCAGCGCCCGTGAATGCGCCCTTTTCGTACCCAAAAAGCTCCGCCTCCAAAAGCGTCTCGGGGATAGCGGCGCAGTTAATTGCAACAAAGCGCTTTCCCCGGCGTTCTGACATATTATGAAGGCCGCGAGCGAGTAATTCTTTTCCAGTACCGCTGGCCCCAAGCAGCATCACGTTCGCCTGTGTCGGCGCTACCCGCTCAATCATACGGCAGACAGCCGCCATCGTATCAGAGGCTGCAATCAGGCCGTCTAGCGGCGCTTTAAATTCGTTCGCCAGCAGCCGCGCATTTTCAGCCTCCAAATTGGCCACATGGTACGCCCGTTCAACAATAAGGGTCAGCTCTTCAGCATCGATTGGCTTCTGGTAAAAGTCCCAAGCACCGTCAGCAATGGCCCGCAGCGCGCTGTCTTTACCCGTGTGCCCCGACGCGACGATGACTTTTGTACATGGTCGCAGTGAAAGCATTTCAGACAGCGCTTTGAATCCTTCACTAACCCCATCGGGATCTGGCGGCAGGCCTAAGTCTAAGGTGACCACATCCGGTTCATATTGACGAAATGCCGCTAGTGCTTTCTCTCGCGTATTAACGATAATCACCTCGAGGCCATCAAATGCCCACTTCAGCTGGCTTTGAAGGCCCTTATCATCTTCTACGATAAGCAGTGGCTTGCGCTCCTTTTTAGCCATTTAAAGGGGTTTCCTCTTTTGCCACCGCGCCACTTTGGTACATTGACCTGATTGATAGCGGCAGTCTGATTTCCATGATACTTCCCTTACCTTCACCGCTGGCCACTCGAAGCTCACCTCGGTGCTGAGTTACCACACGCCTGCACTCGACCATTCCAAGGCCATAGCCATTTTTCTTGGTGGTGTAAAACGGCTTGAATAATTTTCTAGCCATAAAATCGGGGCTCATACCTCGACCGTTGTCTTTTATCTTGATGATGGCATGCTGAACATCTTTGTTCAGCTCGATCTGAACTTTTCCATCTTTGTGATCAACCGCCTCAATGGCGTTCTGTACCAAATGGCCTACAATTCGAAGCATTTTGCCCGGCGCGCCAGTAATCCAAACTGGTTCCTCAGCCTTATTCACAAATGCTGGCTGAACGTCTCCATTAGAGTGTTCGTCTCTGACTTGCGTGAGCAGTTCGCATAGCTCGACATCGAGGGCGTTAGCAAGGTCAATCGAGCGTTGATCGTCTAAACGGCTGAGTAACATATTTAGCTTTGTTGCCATGTTCCCAAGGGTGCCAAGCATATCCTCTTGAAATTCTGGCTTACGAATATGTCGCTCAGCATTTTTAACCATCAATCCTAATTGCGACGACACATTCTTAATATCGTGTACGGCAAAAGAGAAACGCTCAGAGAAATCCCTATACTCTGCCGTTTCAGCCAGAGCCTTTTCTGCTAGCTGCTCGCTCAAATAACTAGCGCTTTGAGCAGCTACCGTTCCTAATATGTCTTGTTCTTCCCAGTTGAGTCCCGATAACCCAGCTTTGCGCTCCAAAATCACCATACCCAGCAATTCGTCGCGTCTGATCAAAGGCACAACCAACCAAGCCTCTGACTTTAGAATCACCCAGTCTGGAACTTTTACGCCAGCCAATTGTCCTACCCCATCCCTCAGCTCGTCTAGCTCTATCAGCCACTGAGTGGACTGAAGATGCTCAGAGAAGGCACTATCCATCATTTCTATTCCGGGAACGCCGCCACCAAACGCCCATGCACTTTCTTGGCGCATAACTTCCCGACCCTCGTCGACCAGCCATAGACTGCCGCCGGGACTCCCGACCAGATTGGCCATAGCCCGAATGATCCGGACCTGAAGCCCTTCGGTGGACGATTCTGATACCGTCTGAACGAACTTTAACCATTCCTCACGATAGTCATAAGTGTACGCCAGAAAGTGCTCGGAAACGAACCGCCTGAACCATCTTCGGATACCGGCTGATGAAACTAGAACGACAAAAAATAGACCAGCCAGGAAAATCATGACTGTCGTTATCAGATCACCAATTGTTCCACCGAATTGCCCTAAGTACACTGACAAAAATGATACAATGATTAAATAAAGGCCCAGCACGACCAAGGTGAGCGAATATATTGCACCTCGACGCGATACACTGAGATTGAGCTTCCAGCTTGGATTTCGCGCAGCAGCAATCATTAAAATCGGAGCCATCACCAAAGCAATTCCAGGCCGCACAACAAACGCGATCGCATTTATTTCCATGCCCGCCATCACATTAATGTTGAGACTTAGATCGTAAACAATTTGAGTTACTATGCCAGCTACAAAAAGGATAATTGCAGAGCGGTAAGAACCTTTTGAGCGCCAATAAAGTCCAAGTGTTAGCACCAGCATCAAAACACCACTGGAGAAATGCAGCGATACAAGGTTCCCAGAAGCCTCTCCGCCCTCTGTGAGCCCTGAACTGGAAACAACCAATATCAGATTCAATACAATGATGAGCGCTGTTATGAAAGAAGGCAGCTTATCAATCAGATTGGTGGCATTCGGAATTGTACCAATCGTTGATGGCTTATGGGATTGAAAAATAGAATATATGAAGCCAGCCCATGCAAGGGCGCGGGTACTTTCAAGCAAGTTCAAAAGCCAAACAGACTGGAATGTTTCCGGGAACAGGACTTGCAAGCCCAAATGAACACCCCAAAGCGCTGTCATCAGACAAGCGAAAACAAGCCACGTGCCCGGACCACTTCGACGCCAAGAAATTAACATCAACACAGCTATACTGAGATAAAAGAATGCCGCGAGCAGATAAAGCCCGCCTTCGATACCCCCAGCCAGATTGTAAATACTCTGCATAGTTCCCCAATCCCTGTTAACCATCAGCAGGATATGGTGAAATCTCAGACTTGTCTATCATTGCTATATCTTATTTAACAACCTAGTTCATTCCGCCCGCTAATGCCTCCATTTGCCGAACGACCCCACTTGCTAAAACAAGCCCCGTACCCGATGGCATTTCTCCGATGTTTTGCAGAAGAGGCTCCAGATCAATGGCATGCCAAAAGCTAGTCTCGATCGCTGTGGCTGTGGAGGCAACCATACAATGCCCCAGTATATTCTGTGCGTTACCATCAGGGGCCAATTGGACCAAAACTGTGGCCGCTGCAAGCGCTGACCAACCTTCCAAAAGCACAGGCAAATTTTGACTAGAGGCCGCTAGGATTGCCCCGGCCAAAGCGGCTATCTCCCTGCCGCCCAGAAGAGCCAACCAATCAAGCGGCCCGTTTTTACCCGATGGCATGATCGACATCATTTCCTCGATTGCGCCGGATTCTCCGGGCATCAGAAAGCTTGAAATATCCACAGGCGATTGATTTTGAAGGGCGCACAATATTGCCAGGGCAGACTGCCGCGATCCCGGGGCTAAGTCGCTCACACCGATAAAGCTTCCCCCGCTCGCGGTTGCTTCCATGCCAAAAGCGACATTCGCCATCAACCCTGCTGGGTTTTCCAGTCGTGCAAGATCACCAACCCGGTCAGGCATGTCGATTGCCATATCAAGAATACGCATCCCCAAACCATCACGAATACATAGGCGATTCAGCGGTGCCCTGCCCTTTGACAAGGCGTCTGACCAAGACCGCACGATCTCTGGCTTCGGCCCATGCCGGTACGTTGAAGCAAGCAATGAGAGGTGAATTTCTTCGGTCTTCAGTGCCTCATTGCCTTGGACTAGCGATAACCAAGCATAGATATCAGCAAATTTGTCCCCACCCTGACCGGCGGGTAAACCGTCCATAAATTTCTGCACCAAAGCCAGCCTATCTGCAGCGGGCCAATGGGGTATAGACTCGATCACTGCCGTTAAGTCATCTAGGGGATTATCACTCACAGCACTGTACTCCGTTACCTATACTAACTATCTTTTGACCCGACACGGTCAGTATCACCCGAAACTATCTATATTAAATGACCGCGAATAGCAAAGGGGCGCCGCAATAACGACGCCCCTAATTGATAGGATCAAAAGTATGATCTATGACATGTCATCGTGGCCAGTAGCCAATAAACGTGCGAGACCAAGGACCTTTTTACGAACGCGTGGATCGATGATGCGATAGTAAGCTTCAACTAATTCCTGCGTTTCTTCCTTCTCGAAAACGTCGCCCTCAAGGCCTTCCAACGGATTATATCCGGGCAGCTTTGTTTCGGCGCCTTCAAAGAAATAGGAAACAGGAACATCTAAAGCATTGGAAACCCGGAAAAGACGTGATGAACCAATACGGTTCGTGCCTCTTTCGTACTTCTGCACCTGCTGAAACGTTACACCAAGCTCGTTACCTAATTGTGTTTGAGAAAACCCGAGCATCTTACGACGGGCGCGCACACGTTCACCAACGTGTACATCAATGGGGTCTGGAGTTTTATTCATTTTCTTCCCTTTCTACATCCCTGGCACGAACAACCCGCTGCGTGCTTCTGCTTTTTTACGGCAATATCGTGTTTTCAGATCGAACAAAAATTATCAATCCCGGGGTAGACCTATTGAGTTGCAGCAAATGACAAATCATTCAATTACTTTTTGTATTTTTTTACGCTTTTTTAACATTTTGCAATATTAACACTATCACAATTGTCGCAATACTCGTAGGAGTATTTATTTTAGAGACATCTTGGCCAGTTCGCGAACGTCACTTGAAAGGTGAGCAACACTCAGAATTTCCTCTAAACATGCCTTCATCTGACTTTGCCTGCCAGTATCTAGCGGCTTCCAACGCCCTAGTGGGGAGACCATCCTGGCTGCAATCTGTGGGTTTATCTTGTCCAACTGAATGATCATATCAGTTAAGAACTGGTAGCCCCGTCCCGACTTATCATGAAACCAGGCAGGATTAGCCATCGCGAAACTGGCCACCAGGGACCTGACTCGGTTTGGATTTGTTAAGCTGAACAACGGATCTTTCGCTAAAGCAAGCACCCGATCAATGACGTCAGGGTGATCAGCCATCGCTTGGATGGTGAACCATTTGTCCATTACCAATGCATTGTCTTTCCAACGCTTTCTAAAGTCAGCAAGGCATACTTTACCAACATCATCGGTCTCGTTTACAAGAACTGTCAGTGCTGCTAAGGCATCGGTCATATTGGAACTTGCAGTATATTGCCCTTGGGCAGCTTCAATCCAGCTTGGTTCGTTTGTCTTGGATATATAACCAAGCGCAACATTGGCAATACGGCGAGAGGCCATTGCAGCCGACGATAGATCATCCCCGTCTGAATCTTTATTTTTGTGATACATAGTTAACCAATTGCCCTGCAGCGAAGCGGCAATGTTTGATAAAACAAATCGCCTCGCTTCACATAGAGCATCAATATCAACACTAGCGGTCATTGAAATGAGATAGCTTATCGTCGGCAGTGTCGCTATCTCAGCCTTCATCGCGCCATCCAAACTGGAATCATTCAAAGAGCTCTTTATCGCCTCAAGATAGTCATTAGGCACGACCGGCTTATCTCCTAGCGCGATCGCTTTCGCCGCATCAAGAATAACCTCCGCGGCTAGCCCTTGGGACATGTCCCATCTCGCGAATGGATCATCGTCACTGGCCATTAGGAAAAACCGTTGTGACCGCGTTAAATTTGTCTTCATCTGAACAGGCGCGGAAAAGTTCCTCAGCAAACTCATAGCTGTACCTTCAGGCAAGCCACCGAACTCCCATACGCTAGTCTCTTCTTTCAGCTCCAGCAAGATCTCGCCTGACTGCAGCGGCGATGCATCTTCGCTCAGCGTCGTCGGGACTAGTTTTTTACCTTCAACGCCTATGAACGCAATCAAGATTGGCATATGAAACGGCTTCTTTAGCTCTTGCCCTGGCGTTGCGTCTGTTTCTTGTGTCAGCTTTAAAGTAACGGTAGCACCAGATTGCTTCACATCAGCGATCAGCTTCGGAGTTCCCGCTTGATAATACCAGCGCCGGAATTGACTGAGAGTAGCTCCGCTTGCAGTCTCCATCGCTTTGACAAAGTCCTCACAGGTAACCGCTGTCCCATCATGGCGATCAAAATAGACATCCATGCCTTTCTTAAAAGCATCATCGCCGATTAAGCGGTGCATCATTCTGATAACTTCAGCGCCCTTATTATAGACAGTTGCGGTATAGAAATTGTTGATCTCAGTATAGCTATCAGGCCTTACCGGGTGGGCAAGTGGCCCGGCATCCTCAGGGAACTGCGCCCCCCTTAGCAGCCGCACATCATCGATACGCTTAACACCTCGCGACCCCATGTCCGCAGAGAATTCTTGGTCGCGGTACACGGTTAGTCCCTCTTTGAGGCTGAGCTGGAACCAATCGCGACAGGTAACCCGGTTTCCAGTCCAGTTGTGGAAATATTCGTGCCCGATAACGGCTTCGACATTATTGAAGTCCAAATCGGTCGCCGTCGCGGTGTCCGCTAGTACGAATTTCGTATTAAAAACGTTTAGGCCCTTATTCTCCATCGCCCCCATATTGAAGTCACCAACGGCAACAATATTATACACCTGAAGATCATACTCTAAGCCGAATACATCTTCGTCCCACTTCATCGATTTCTTTAGCGACTGTAGAGCGTGCTCACATAAGTGAATATCTTCCGGGCGAACCCATATATTCAAATCAACAGCACTGCCTGATTTTGTAGTCCAGTGGCCGCTGTGAGCCTGCAGATTACCTGCCACTAAAGCAAATAAATAGGCAGGTTTAGGCCACGGGTCGTCCCAAACCGTGAAATGCTTATTGTCTGAGAGTTCACCCTTATCGGCCAAGTTTCCATTAGACAAAAGCACCGGATACTGCGACCTATCAGCGGTTATCTTAACTTTAAAGCGCGACATCACATCCGGGCGATCCATATAAAAACTGATATGCCTAAAGCCCTCAGCCTCACACTGGGTGCACAACATATCACTCGATTGGTAAAGTCCCTCAAGTGCAGTGTTGTCCTGTGGCCGAATAGCCGTTTGGATCTCCAGTTTGAAGGCATCGGGTACACCGAATATCATCAGGCTCTCGTCGGATATCTCATAGGCATTTTCCGCCAGCTGCTTATCGTCAATCAAGACTGCGATAAGCTCAACGTCTTTGCCGCCATCTAACAAAAGATCGGGTGCGTCTTTTTCGCAGCGACGAATATCCAATACAGACGTCACGTGAGTTTGCCCCGCCTCGATAATGAAGTCGAGATTGACGGTATCAATCATAAAGGGCGGCGTTGTGTAATCACGCCGATACTTGACGCTAGACTGGCTCATACTCTTACTTTCAGTTTGGGTGTTTGTTTCTTGGCAAACCTGCTCGGGCTTACCGAGAGGACTTTTCCAGGGCAAAATTCAACGGAACGGCAGTGGTATATTTAATTCGCTCCATGGCAAAGCTACTTGATACATCAGACAGTTTAGCGCGCTTAATCAATCGCTGGTAAAAGTCATCAAAAGCAACCATATCGGGGACAACGACCCGCATAAGATAATCAATGTCACCGCTCATCCTGTAAAACTCAACAACCTCAGGCATGTCGTCAACGACCCGCGAAAATCCCTCTAGCCATTCATAATTATGCTCGCTGGTCTTAATCGCAACGAAAACATCCATAGGAACGTTGACCAAATCACGATCAACAAGCGCAACACGGCTTGTTATAAATCCGTTTTTTTCCAGATTTTGAATACGCCGCCAACAGGGGGTCGTCGATAAACCGACGTTCTCTGCTATATCGGCCGTGTTTAGCGTTGCATCGACTTGAAGCAACGCTAGAATTTTCTGATCAATTTTATCCATCACTATGCCCCTTGTATAAACATCTAGGCTTATCTAAGCCCTAGATCAACATACACTGAGGTATAGCATTCATTTCTAAAAAGGAAGCGATTTTCAGAAACCGCTTCCAATTTCATTATGATTAGTTGGTCTTTTTGGCAATCATAGCATCAAGAGAGAACTGCCCGCCTCCGCGCATTACCAGCGCCAGCAACACGACTGACCATAATAAATGATCTGTCCAAGACGTTGGATATACAAAGAACTGAATCACAGCGGTCATCCCCAACAGCGCAAACGCTGAAAATCTTGTTGCCAGACCGAGAAACAAGAGTATGGGGAAAATTGTCTCTGCATAGATGGCTGTTTTGGCTGCGAATTCAGGAGATAGCAGCGGCAGCGCATACTCTTCCTCAAACAACATGATCGTTATTTCTGATGTCTCAAAGAATCCATCGCCCACCTTCGTGCGGCCCGAATCGTAAAACACTTTGGCGATCCAAACCCGAAAAAAAGTGTAAATATCGGGGCTCGGTAAAGCAGCCAATCTATTTGTGATCTTATTCCATACTTCTAGCATAGTTGTCTCCTATCGTATCTGGCTAAGCCGCGACAAACAGATGTCGCTCCTCGCCGTTAAGGGGGGATTGCCCTGCTTTTAGCAGAGCGGTTAACTCACTAGGTGACCCCAGTAATTTCAAATAATTAGCGCAGTCTGCATCACTGACGATATGCAGTTTAACAGCGGATTCTTTCCGTACGACCAGTATGTTTTGAGGTGCGGCGTCCATATCGATCGCCTCGGGCGGGATTTGCCCGCTTCCAGCCATCCAAAGCATCATTAACGGCCACCGGCTTTTCACCAGCTGCGCCGAATTCGCCATTTTGGCCGGCTTGCCACTCGCTGGTTCATAAAGCGCCTCATCACGCGCGTTGGCGCTGACATGTATCGCCCATTCCAGTGCAGCAACATCGGCCACATAGGCCACGCCCTTTGCCGCCTCGAAATCTTGGGTGAAGCCCGCGAAATCACCGCCCCACTCTGATAGCATTGGCTCTTTCGGTGGGTGTTTTTTGATAAACTCACCCGCTAACCCATTAAAAAACGCTTCGCCTAAAAATACCTGCACGAGTGGGAATGTGTCAGCGAGCGCTTGCTTTAAACTCAGGCTATAATTATTGGAATGGATTTGTAGACGCTCCTGCGCCGTCAAGCCGATAGGGTCGATAGATTCCTCCAACCTCGGATCCAACTCACCCCGCAATACCCATGCTTGCATCATTTTCTGCAGCTCAGATAGCGTCGGAGCCATGTTATCTTGCGGTCCCTCATCCATCGCTAGGGCTTTGTTGTTTAGCCTGATGGGCAATGACGCTATCTACTTTCACCGCTTCTTGCACCAGCACGTCAAGGGCAGGGATATTACTATCCCACTCCATCAAGGTGGGCACGGCGCCTGAACGCGCTATCCATGCGTTGAAAAGATCAAAAACCTCTGGGCTGATCGGACTGCCATGATCGTCAATTTTGATCGTAACACCATTGACCACCCTACTATCATGCCCTGCTAGATGAATTTCTCCAACAAGCGCAGGGTCGATAGTTTTTGTCCAACAGTCGGTTTGAGTGCCAAGGTTCGACGCAGATACGGCGATGTTATTTAAGTCCAAAAGCAGCCCGCACTCGGTCTTCGCGGCCAGCTCCATCAAAAAGTCCGGCTCGGGAATATGACTATGTTTGAAGGCCATATAGCTGGAAGGATTCTCCACTAAAATCTGCCGGCCAAGTCGGTCCTGCACCCGCTTAATATTGTCTGCGATAATCGTTAGGCTCTCAGTGGTCAGCGGCACCGGAAGAAGATCGTTCAAATAGGTCCCATTGTCCGCAGCCCAAGCCAAATGCTCTGAAACAAGGAATGGCTGATATCTGTCTATCAAATTCGCAAGACGTTCCAGATGGCCGCTGTCAATGCCGTCAGCTGTACCTAGCGACAAACCTACACCGTGAATCGATAATGGATAATGCGATGCGATGTCACGCAAGAAATGATGGTGAGCACCGCCTTCGACCATATAATTTTCAGCATGAATCTCAAAAAAAGCGACATCAGGCCGGCTCGTCAGAACCGCCTGGTAGTGATCAGCCTTCAGGCTGATACCACACCGCCGGGAAGACAGAATCTCCCCGGCAGGCTTATGCGTCGACATAATTGTCATGCAATTGGATTTGGTTGCTACTAGCTAAGAACTTTGCCGCCAGCGATGCGCTTGCACATGCCTGCAGGAACATAGATCCACTCTTCAGCGTGATTGTCTACTTTGGCCTGACCAGCGCAGCTATGTGTTGATGTCTGGCAGTCATTCATGCCTTTAGCCACGATACCCGCACATTTTTCTTTCTTGCCTTTGCTGCCTTCTTCGGCAGCAGTAGCTGATCCAGCCACCATTGAAAGGGCGAATGCCATTGCACTTGTAGCTACGACGCTCTGCTTTGCGATATTACTGAATTTCATTTGTAAGCTCCAAAAATTTTGGGATGTGGCACCGGCCAGCATTTCCCCATTTTTTCAATTAGCGCCCCCTCATTGGGACCGCTGTTTTCGACGTTTACATAGTGGACCAAAAGCGTCGGCATGATAAGTCATAAGGTTCTCACCTTTTTGTTATCACTGCATGAAAAGCTGGGAAGGTAGGGCTATCCTAGCTGGCAGCCTGGAAATCATCGCGGTACTCCTGCATAAAACCCTGTAGACGATCAATGCTAGCCACTTCACTCACGATGTCTGTGATCTCGTTACCGCTTAAAAACTCATTGCCTGTCAGCATTTCAAAGGCTGTCGAGAACCGTCCGGTTCGCATTTTATCGCTGTAACGGTTGCGGAGTTGTGCGCTGCCTGACTCGTCATCTGTTAATTCCAGTGCAATCGCTGACCACACCAGTAACAGCCGCTCCTGATCTTCAAGAGCATCAGGCTCAGACCAAGCATTGCCAAGCAAGCGATTGTTGGTTGCTAGCAACCGCGGCCAATCCCTTCGCCCTAAATAAATCTCCGACCGCATTAGATCGACATCTCTACCGCTACTGCGCTCAAGGAGCACTTCCGCTTCCTCGTACTTTTCGGTTTGAATCAGGGCTCTCGCCTCGACCATCATCCGCTCATCGGTAATATCAGCGGGTAGCTGCGAGTCTCGGGTTGCCCGCAAAATAGAAATCGCCGCCTCATATTGGTTATCCATAATGTAGACCTTCGCAAGCTGCGACGCCACTTGAGCTCGCGCAAACGGTCGGTCGCTATAGCGATTTTGGACCTGATGCAATAAATGCTCCGCAGCCTTATCAAGCAGCTCAACGCTGACAAGCCGCGCAGTCAACCGCCGCACCATAACGTCACCGCTCTCACCCTGCGGGGCAAGCAATCTATATTTATAGAAAAGAGCAATCGCCTGTATTGCAGGCAACTCATCAGCTTCGCCGTCTAAGAACAGTTGTTTAAAAAGACTCGACATCTCTAGTCGCATCGCCTTTGAACGCAGGTCTTCGTCATAATAGTTCATGCCCAACTGATAGCGGGAAAGTGCTTCGTCATAACGATTTTGTTCCCGGTATAAGGTCGCCAAGTCCTCTAAAGGTCCCAGCTCGAAATTGCTACCGCGCCATATATATCTGATCCGCTCAAGCTCTGCGATCGCTGCCTCGGCATCAATTTCGCCGTTATCAAGCGAATCGGAGACTAAGGCATAGGTGGCTCTCGCTCTTACCCTTAGATCAGCCGAATTTTTTAGGCTTTCCCATGCTGTGCGAGCGCCTTCTCGGTCACCCGTCAGGGCCATTAGTCGCCCTTTTTGGTATCCCAACTCTTCCATTTGACCGTAAGATAGCTCTTGGCCCTCCAATATTCTAATTTCCTCCCCAGCCAGGACAATCTCACCTATCTCGATCGCTGCCCGTAAGGCCGATAATTGCAGCGTAAAGCGTTCATTTGGTCCGTAGCCGCCAACAATATCCCGACCTATGCGCCATGCCTCGACCGCTTCCTCATACTGCTCCAGTTGCTCTAGCGCCAGCGTCCGCCAAAGCGCAATATCCTGATCGGCCTGCAAGTCGGTCAGGCTTAGGTCTTCCATAACGATATCAAAATGGTGCATTCGTGCCCGCGCAATGCCTCGGACACCTCGGAACTCGGCATTTTCTAGCAATGCCGGGTTACTGCCAAGCATCAACTTCAGGTAACCCAGCGTTTCGGCTGGACGCTGATGGGCTAGATAGTAACGCGCCAAGTCCCAGCGACCCGGGTTCCGGTCACCTTCTAAACCAACCGAAGATAATCGATGTAATAATCTGGACTCGTTAGCACGGAATCGATTGTCTGGCCCGACTTTCCAAGCGTTCAGCTCGAACGGCCGACCCGACGCCTCAGCAGCATCGGTAATCAGGCTTTCGCCAATCTCTTCAGTCGCGATTGCAAGGCCAGCACCCGTTGAAATGGCCACACCATCTCGCGCGGGAGTTACTTGCACCCCATCGGCCAGCGGCTCAACAGCCATCCCCTGCGCGGTTTCCAGAACATTTACCTCAGCGTATTGAACAGGATCGGAAACACCACCGCCCACGCGGTTTACAGGAACAACAAAGATGCGATCTCCTACATAGGGGTCTTCCAGTCTAAAGGCCTCAGATTCTTGTCCTAGGTTATAAAAGAGTTGCCCGCCCTCGCCTGCAGCCGCGCTTTCCCGTACCCCGTCAAAGCCGATCCTTGGCTTGGAGATGACATCTTGCAGAATGACATGCCAATAGGTTCCATTTCTGCCAGCCTTAACACTTTGATTGCCGTTAATCCGGTATCGCATAACGGTGATATCACTCCGGCCCTCTTGTGTTGCGTTGATCACTCGGCCTGCCGCGGCATCGCTACCAATAACTTGTCGGTTATCAAAATCAGCAGCGGAGTCGAAAACGATCCAGACATATGGCCCGCGCTTAAAGGACGCCATCCCAACATTCCATTGCCAAGGAAAGGTCAACTGTACGCCGCGCTCCACAGGATCAGCCTGAACGATCAGCATATCATCGACACCAAACAGTTCCCTATCATCCGGCATGGCTACGGATCCCACCGTGGGCTGTGCGGGTGCAGGGGGCGTAGGCAGTTCGATTTCGCTGTCCGGTGAGCTGCCGTCTGAACCGTCGCCGATAGCATCCGAGTCATCGTCTGGCTCAAACGGCAAAGGCAAGCTCCGGTTCGCCGTCCCCGCAGTTGTGTCTGAGCTAGTTTCATCATTTGGCGTAACTTGATCGCTGGGATTAGTTTCTGATGCCGGGTTGGGAGCAGTCGCAGCGACAACATCCACAACAATATATGTATCGGTTTGATAATGCTTAAATGTTGCGTCTTCGGAGACCGTAAAACTGGCAATTGTGCGATCATTAAGTACAACATGCTCAGGTAAACCAATCTGGTCTAGCGGCTCGTTGACTAAGCTGCCCCAGTTAATCTGGCTAGGCTGATTGATAGTAACGGCGATAGTTTGATTGGTTTTGACAACTTCATAATCAATGCGTGAGCCCAAATCGAACACCAGCCGCGAGAATGTGGGATGCTGGCCGCTGCGAACATTGATAGCTGGTTGAGATTGAATCACAGCGAGGCTCGCCAACATATGACTTGAAGGCGCGGTGGCAAAGGCGGGGCCAACGGATAGCCCAAAAGTTGCCGCCACGGCAACGCTGATCATCTTCGACGTATGATATCTCAACTGTATCACAATAACTGTCACCTAACTTGGTTTGCTAAAATGTAAATTTCTATTCGCTCTGATCGATCATAACGCTCCTGAATAGACTTGTCCCGCTGAAATTCACCGAACTGCCGGTTTGCATGACCAATAGCTTCAACCTTAAGGCCCGGCGCCCGCATATTGATGCCGCCGGCGAAAGTGGCAGCGCGCGCTAATGACAACGCGTAAAGATCGATATATCCAGCATTATCATCGACCGACGCAGAGTTTGTGTGATTGACCACTCTGATCTCAGACACCACATCAGCCATATGCTCGGTTAACTGCGCCAGTATTATAGAGCCTTGCCTGCTAACATCAGCTGTTCTGCCCATGAAAAAACTTTGGGTAGACATCTTCATTTTGAGCGACACCCCCTCAATCTCAATTGACACATCCCTATCAAGCCCCGAGGCCTCCATCCGGTTCATCAACACAATTTGAAGCTCCCGCAGGCCCTGGGAACTGCGGGCGGGGATATCTTCATTCACGGGGGCCTTTTTTAAGATCTCTGGTTGTCGAACGATAGGCCAATTAGCATTAACGTCCGGCGCCTCCGCATATGTCCCGCCCGCGCCCTCGACTAAATCGCCCCATTTGTGAGTATCGATTACCTTCATCGCGAACAACATCACGAAAAGAGACAGGACGATAGCCAATAGATCAGCCATTAAAACGAGTGAGCTATTACTCCCGTAGGTCGCCCGGCCTCGGCCGCCCGTAATGTCCTGGACCTTCATTAAAGTCATCGTCCATATCCCTCGCTCATTATTACGGGATTGGAATTGACCTCAACCAGAATCATTTCGGGATCACCGGAATAGATACCAGCGACAATAGCGCCCCTTGGATCTAACACCCGCGACAGCGTATTGGCTCGCCGCATCGCGGCCTCTTGACCGCTACTATACCTATTGACCAAAGGCGTCTTCCCAACGCCTAACCAGAATATAATCTCATTTTGGTAGCCTCTCGGCGCCGAGCTAGCCTGCCGGTCAATTGCATCAAGAATATTAGGAATCCTGTCTCGCAGGGTGAGAGAGCGCTCATGAAAAATCAAATCGCGTGGCAGTCTGTAATAGGAAGGGCCATCATCGCTGGTTACGGGTTCCAACCTTAGCAGGCCGAATTCTTGAAACAACGGACCCAGCCGAATGACCAATTGCTCATGGTGGGTGATTTTCCTAGGTGACTTTCCTCCAGTAGATGCAGTTCCCTTGCTATTGCCCGAAAATGCCAGCGAAAGCCCCGCAGCGGTTGCCTTTGTTTTAGAAGGTACAGGCGTTGCAATGCTATTCAGTACAATGAAAAAGGCGATGAGAATCAGATAGACTGACACATTCAGCCAAACGCCAGAACGATCAGCAATTGGATTGCTTTTTCTTTGTTGCTTCATCATGATCAGCTCCCGGCACCCACCAGTCGCAAGCGGTCCCCACCGCCATCTTAGATGATACTCTAATCGAAGCTTGCAAGCAATGCATCAATATCATCTTGGCTATTGCCTTCACCGTCCATTTGCGGGCCGTGTAGCAAGGCATCGGCATTCACAACGTTACCCGCTTCATCAAATGGGTCTTGCTCGTCATCAACCCACGCGTCACCGATTGCTAACGCTAATGAGCTCAGCCTCTTTTCCAACTCACTCAGAGTTTTAGACACTTTATTGATACGCTGGCCCGTTAAATCCTGAAAACTAGAGGCCTCGAATAGAGCCATCGATATTGACTCCAAGGCCATTGCTTGCTCTCCATCAGCGTCTTCTGCCATCACGTTCAGCTGTTCAGCCGAATCCAAAATAGTCGTGGCAGCGGTACTAGTTTCCTCAACTACCGCATCTAATTCCAAGGCAGCATTGGGAATGTCCCGCGAAGACATAGCTTTGGCCTGGACCGCCGTAACCTCGGACCGAGCAGCCTTGATGAAGTCTAGTGTGTCGCGCAACTCAGCCGCCACGGTTGCAACGTTAATATCAGCGCTTCCGTGGACCAAGCTGGTGACCACTGAAGCTATATCATCGACCGGCACCGCGTCGCCGTTGAATTCTTTGATAGAAGCTACCCGATCTTTAAGGTTAGCTAGTTTCGTAGTCGATGCCATTTCTATACCCTTTCGCTCAGCGCCGCAGGGCCAAGCTCAAAACAGTGTTTGAGCGCGGAGTGTGCCAACACCACAGTTAAGAGGAGGTTAAAAAGTTGATTTTTTAGCCAATAAGTTTATCAGCGATCGCCAGCAGCGGCCCGAACTTCATCAATTGACGGTGCGTCTTTGACCGAAGCCAGCTCAACGGCCACTCTCACGGCCACATCGCGGTCCATCTTAGC
>Ga0316189_10001833_pt1 | contig 21025 bp, 20 predicted proteins | sample LowCovwburrow_MG_FD_204930 | JGI IMG/M metagenome (GOLD analysis project Ga0316189, IMG submission 204930) | Coastal sediment microbial communities from Maine, United States - Lowes Cove worm burrow | ecosystem: Environmental > Aquatic > Marine > Coastal > Sediment | place: USA: Maine... | reverse complement strand
CACGAACAATTTCACTGACTGACTGGAAGCGGCCTTGTTGCAAAATTTCAGCAATGAATTGATCAAAGTGATCGCCAAGGGTGACAGAGGTGTTTCGGGGCATCAGTGTGTCCTCATGAATGGTGTATTAAATATTAATACAATAGGGGTCGATCTGCAAATACTGGCTGTACGCACTCGCACTCGAGGGGTGACCAGGGTATTTTTTACTTGTTGTATTAAAATGATAAATAGAAACTTTTGAGGATTGTCTCAGTTGCGGAATAAGGTTGCATCCCCTTGGGGACGCCATATATAGGGGTTGCCAATCGGTAGCCCTTTTTTTATCCGGTATAGCGTCTCAAGCCCTTAAATTTCTGATTCCTGTCAGGCTGTCATCGGTTCCGGATATCGCGCCGACTATTCCGGTATCCGCAGGTCAGTCCTCCTTTTCTTCCTTTAACAGCTCGCCGGTTTTTGCATCGAGCTTCTTACCTGCATCCAGTTATGACATCTGATGAAGAACTTATAAAAGTGGCTGATTCGCCGGGTTGCAGTTAGCATATGGTTCGATATAACAACGCAAGGGTCAGGTAGTAATGACACAGGTAACGGACATCATAGGCCCGGATGATGCGGGCACGCTGGCAGCTTTGCTTCGAGAACGGGTACGGCGTTCACCGCAGGCAGAGGCGTACAGGCAGTTCGAAGAGGCTTCGGGAGAATGGGTGTCCTGGAGTTGGGAGCGTTTTGCCTCTGAGGTCAGTCGCTGGCAGCAGGCACTAGTAACAGACGGTTTCGAGAAAGGCGATCGAGTCGCGGTCATGTTGCGCAACTGCCGCGAGTGGGCGGCATTTGATATGGCCGCGCAAGGTTTGGGGCTGGTCATCGTACCATTGTATGTGAATGACCGGCCGGATAACCTGGGGCTGGTTTTGCAGGATGCGAGTGCAAGACTGTTACTGGTTGAGAACCAGGAGCACTGGGAAACGCTGGCGCCAATCGAGGATGTCCTGTCGGGCTTGCAGCGCATCGTTTCACTGACACCCGTCGAACCCATGCTGTCCGGTCTGCAGGCGGTTGCCGTTAAAGACTGGTTACCGGAAAGCGGCACTGAATTGCAGGTAGAGCCGGTAGACGGTGATCAACTGGCGACTATCGTATATACCTCGGGCACGACCGGGCGACCTAAAGGCGTCATGCTGAGCCACAGCAATATTATTTCCAATATCCACGGCATTCTGGAATCGGTTCACGCCTATCCTGACGATACATTTCTGTCTTTTCTGCCTTTGTCGCACATGCTGGAGCGTACCGGCGGGTATTATCTGCCGATGGCCAGTGGTGCCACGGTAGCCTATGCCCGATCGCCCAAGCAGTTGATGGAGGATTTTGAAGCTATCCAGCCCACGGTCCTGATTTCCGTACCGCGTATATTTGAACGAGTGTATACAGGGATTCAGGAGAAGCTCTCCAAACAGTCCGCGCCTGTTCGGGCAGCGTTAAAAAAGACAGTGGACCTGGGCTGGAAGGAATTTCTTTACCAACAGGGTCGCGGCAAGTGGAGTCCCGCTGCCGCGCTCTGGTCAAAGGTGGATGAGATCGTCGGTGGCAAGCTGCGTTACAAGCTGGGCGGACGGCTGCGCGTGGCCATTGCGGGCGGCGCCGCAATTTCGCCGGAGATCACACGGTTTTTTATAGCGCTTGGGCTGCCTATTCTCCAGGGCTATGGAGCTACGGAAACCAGTCCGGTCGTTTGCGTCAACAAGCTGGAGGATAACGTTCCAGATAGCATCGGTATACCGCTGCCGGGTGTCGAGGTTCGCCTTGGTGAGACGGATGAACTGCAGACTCGTGGACCGAACGTTATGCTGGGTTACTGGAACAATCCTGAGGCAACAAAAAAAACGATTGATGAAGACGGCTGGCTGCATACCGGAGATAGGGCACGGATAGAGGAAAGTCATGTATTTATTACTGGGCGCATCAAGGAGATTATTGTCCTGGCAAACGGCGAAAAAGTCCCGCCGGGTGACATGGAGATGGCGATCGCGCTGGACAGGCTGTTCAGCCAGGTCATGGTAATCGGTGAGGGCAAGCCCTATTTGGCAGCCCTGGTTGTCCTGAACCCGAAGGAGTATTCCGGTTTCGCTTCGGGAGCCGGACTGGCGGATAATCTGGAAGATGAACGGCGCAGTGAGCAACTGGAAATATTGCTTGTTACGCGTGTCGCCGAGCGGCTGCGCGACTTCCCGGGTTATGCCACGATTCGCCGTGTTGGTGTCGTCACCGAGCCCTGGACAATTGACAATGGATCAATGACACCGACGTTAAAACTGCGACGGGAGCGTATTCTGCAGGTATGCAGCGACGATATGGAACGACTTTATGCCGGGCACTGAACAGGCAAGCTGAATGTCCATTCCCGGCTGGTTAACAGACCGAATCATACTTGAGCCCACACGGCACAAGATTCATGCAGAGGGTGCCCGACGTGAATTGCTTGCCTGTGCCGGTGGACATCTGGAGGTCTGGATCCATCGTATCGGGCCGTGCGATGGGGGTGACCCGGAGTTATACGTGCTCAAGTTTCCGGGTACTGCCAGTCGCGCGGAAAATTCTACCGAGCTTGTGCAGAACTGCTGGTGGGATAGCTGTGTTGAGGTGTGGGCGGTAAACCCACCCGGCTACGGCGGAAGCAGCGGAACAGCAAGTCTCAAAAATATTCCAGCAATGGCAAGCTGTGCGCTTGCTGCGTTGCAGCGGGTGGCGAAAGGGAGTCCGGTGGTTGTGGCAGGCGGCAGTATCGGTTCTGTGAGTGCAATTTATCTCGCGGCAAATTATTCCGTAGACGGTGTGCTGGTGCAGAATCCACCGGCATTGCGTGAAGTGATAAAGGGTCGCGCGGATTGGTGGCACTTCAGGTGGGCGACCCGAATGGTTGCCAACCAGGTTCCGGAGGAGTTGGACAGTATTGAGAACGCAACAAGGATCAAGGTGCCCGGTGTCTTTGTCGTGGCCGGCAAGGACAGGATTGTGCCGGCAATGTTTCAGCAACAAATTATCGATGCCTATGCGGCGCCGAAGCAAATACTGTTCCGGCCCGAGGCCGACCATGATACGCCCCTTTCAGAACACGATCTGCAACAACTCGGACCGCTGGCGGCCTGGTTGCGTGACGTTATGGCGCGCCAGGTCAGGCATTAACAAGACATAATACGATGCCCGACTACAGAACCCTGAACCCGGAGCAGTTGCTCAAGTGGGCTGAAGATAACAAGGACATCATGCGGTTGCGCACCGATCGTGATCTGTTGCCGGGTGGTTACATGGCAGCCTTTTCACCCGTACTGGTTGCCTGGCAGGCGAGTGACGTTCAGTCGCAAGATGGCCATCTCATCCTGCGTAATGTGAACTACGGTGGTAATCCCATGGAGCGCACGACTGTTCTGCATTCTGCGCGGGTACCGCTTGACGGAATCGAAGCCGCCGAGGTGATTCTGGTACCGCTGGGTCGGCGCGGGCAGCGTGGCCCGGCCTACCATGTGGAACTTCGTTTTATCTTTTCGGCAGAGTGCCGTCCCGAGTTTCTCAGCCTCGCCGATTCGACGACGGGTACCGACGCACGTTTTTCGGATCTGATATTGAGTTGGGAAGCGTGGCGGCCACCGCAACAGAAGTTCAGTCTGAAGGAAGGGCTGGATGAAAGTGTGTACGCACTCAGTATGCGCGCCTTTGCGGGTTCGCAGTTGTTTCTCGAAGACAGTATTCGCAATCGCGAATGGACCGCATATCGCCTGTGCATGCCAGGTGGAAAAACCGGCTTGCAAGAATTACTGAAAGTGGCTCTGGCCCTGGGTGACGGTGTGGCGAGGAATACAATTCGACGATTATTGGGCCAGGATAGCGATACCTGGGCGGCACATGCACCTGCAGGCGAAAGTGAATCGGGGTATGACGATACGGCCTGGGCAGAGCTGCATGCGCGACTCGATACAGCGAAACCGGCAGACATAGCGCTCGAAGATCTGCCGGAGTCCGATCAGTCTTACCATGCGCTGGTTCGTTCGTGTGCTACCTTGACGCGCCACGCTGTGCTGGTTGCGGTCTGGCGACTGCTTGATCAGGGCTATACCGATGGCGTGAAAACAGACAAGCTTCCGAGCGCTGAACTTGCACAGGTGGAGGGCTGGATGAAAGCAATGGCGCACGCAGACCTGCGACATGTTTTTCTCAGTGCGCCTGCCGCGCTACGATTTATTTTGCGTAATCCGCAAGTGCTGCCGACCAAAATCCCGGATGAGCTGGATGCCGCCGGGTTACTGGAGCAAAAGGGCGGCAAAGCGCGCGAAATCCGCTACGGGCGACAGGGCATCCGGCCGTACGCGGTAGATGGAGATGTCAAACGCCTGGACTGAATCGTATTGTCACTATCGGCTGACACCATCCGGTCCGTAGGGCCGGTTGCTCTTGTGAGAGTAAATTGTCTCGCGTGGTTTGTTTCCCTCGCGTTCAACCAGACCGGCGTTTGCGAGTTCTTCAGGGATCCTGGCTGGCAGTAATTCCGGGTGCCGCAGGATGTACCGAAGTGCCAGCGGAGCACTCAGAAATAACCCTTTCAGGTTGCCACGCGCCACGTCCTCCATCCAGCCTTCCGGCTCATGCAGGCTTGGAGACGGAAGCTTGTCCATAATAATCCCGTCTGTATGGCCCTGTTGGATAAGTCTGCTCGCCGCTATCAGCAGTGTGTAGCGAGACAAGGTTGCACAGGACCTGACCAGTGTCTGATAACTGCTCTCGCTGGCATCAAGACTAAGATCAGGGTCGTCCGGAGTCATTGAAAAACCGGCACGATCCTGCAGCGTTTGCCATTGCTGCATTATTTCCACGTTATCTTCGCCGGGCGGCGCATGGCTGAGCCAGTCGGCTTCGCTCTGTTGTAACAGACCGGATAAAGTATGCCGCGCGACGCCGTCGCCCAGGGCCAGAGCCACTTTCAATAGTTCCGTGAGACCCTGTTTGCCACCCGGCATGCAGAGCCGGTAGCTGAACCACTTCAGCTCATGTAGTGAATCTTCAAGGAAGCGTTGCGGTCCTGCGTAGGCACGCTGACTGAGACCGTAGGCGGCTTCGTCCATCGCTGAAAATACATTGAAACCCTTTTCCGGATTCCGCCATGATTCCCAGCTGAGAATCAGGTCCGGGATGTGCGCATCTGTACCGGTCTCCGAGCCCGCCAGGTTGAGTAATTCGGGCTCTCTGCCTGCCTCAAAGACAAAGCGAAGTTGCGCATGCAGCCAGGGTGCCGCCCGACCGCCAACGGCTGCTGCTGGTGGTACCAGCACAAATTCGGCAAATTCCACAGCATCGAGATTTACACGAACTGAATGCAATGTTGTAGTCTTTTCCAGCGGGTTACCGCCGTAATTCAGATTGCGCAGTATGACGTGCGGTGCGTCACCCTCCAGGTCGCTGGTGCGCCATTCAACCAGTGCCGGTGCCATAGCTGCCATGTACCCGCCGGGGATGACGTCATAAAACGTTCTCAGCCGCATAATCCGGGTATTGTCTTCGGCCCAGGACAACAATTCGGCAGGGGACAGCATGCGATTATTGCCTTCAGATTTGACGTTGCTCATAGCTCAAAGAGTGAAGTATCGGAAAAGATCTGGAAGTTCAACTAAATGACTTCCATGAAGGAATAAATATGACCGACACAGATGCAGATTCGGGAAGCCTTATTAGTGGAGAAGCACTGGTAGTGCTCGCTTGGTATTTGGTGACAGAGTAAAATTGCTCATTATGTCACGACACTACCTGATAAACGCTGTATTACTTGGTATCGGCATATTTATAGGCTACACCCTGCTATCAAGCCGTAGCCAGGAAGAAAGCGTTGTCGATCGCGGGGGTTCTCCCTCAGCATGGTTATTGAACGGCGGTCCTGTCCAGCCCGATGATTCGGAGGCGCTCGAAACCATTCAGCAAACATTGATCGAGGAAAGACAGGCACGTGAGCAGCTAAGGATAAGGCTTGAAGCACTGCAGATGCGGGTGGAGGGGCTGGAGCATACCTAGAGTACAGCCGCCGAGACGACGGTAACCGCCAGTCCGGAACCGAAAACAGGTACTGTGCCGGTTGTTAAGTCCAGTGTTCAGGCACTCATTGAAGCCGGAATCAGCGAGGAGCAGGCGATTTGGTTGCAGCAACGCCTGGATGAAAACGAACTTCAACAGCTCTACCTGCGCGACCGCGCCACCCGGGAAGGCTGGCTGAATACCTCGCGTTATAACAAGGAACGCCAGCAATACCTGAACGCCGTGACGAAGCTGCGCGACGAGGTCGATGACGACGTCTTTGACCGGCTTTTGTATGCCCTCGGACGCGCAAACCGGGTTGTGATAAAGGATATTATGCAGAATTCAGTCGCTGGCCAGTATGGTCTGCAGGGTGGTGACAGCATAATTGAATACGATGGTCAGCGAATTTTTAACAGTAACGAACTCAGCTCACTGGTGACGCAGGGTGGCTCCGGTGTTATGACACTGGTACGGGTAAAACGTGGGGGGGAAATCCTCGATATTTACCTGCCCCGTGGTCCGCTTGGTATACGCATGTCCGCTACGCGGATTAAGCCAATAATAGGGGACAGACCACGTTTTTAGCGGATTCTGTGATCCGTTGGAGTGGCGCCTATTGGCCGACTCCCGCCCTTTAGATAGCGGTAATACTAGAGTCCTATAACAGTCTTCTTACGACCCGTTCCGGGCCTTCCGCTTTTTCGCTCCAAATCGGACCTTCAACCAGCCGCCAAGCAAACCATTCATAGTTCTCTCCCCCTGCCGAAACCCGCTGGAAAACTCCAACTGGGTGTGCAACTAAAAGAGGGAGGTTTACACCCTCTTGCAGAATTTCCCTGTTAATTCCCTGTTAGAAAATGCCGTGGTAGATAGGTTTGTCAGATAAGCCGCCGATTGCATGGTGATTTGCTGTCAGGTATGGGGATTTTCTGCTCGAAAACGGAGAATGTCCCCTGTATTTTCCCGGTTATCAGGGAATTTCAACTGAGCTGGGTTCGCGCAAGACTGTCTCCACCGCCATATAAAAAAAGGCCTCCTGTTGGGGCCTTTTTTATATGGCGGAATTGATTTGATAGTACACAACCAGCGCATTATCTTTTTCGAGCTACTCCAGATATTGCTTCGCATGGTAGTCAATCAAAACCGTGCTCCCAAAGTTCAATTGCCTGATACAGCACCCTGCGCCACATTCTGCAGTGACTCGGGGTAGGGGTGCAGAAACAGCTGCACAGCGTGGTCGGGTCGTGGGTTTCGGCAAACCCGCTGGTTTAATACCTTGAGGACTGAAAAAAGGTTATTTGATCCTGCAAGGTAACCTTCCACGCTGGCAACTAAAGATGCGTGCTCTGCGGAAGGCAGCTCCTGCTTCAGATCGTTAGCAATGCGTTGCAGGACATTGCTGCATTGGTGTTGTTGCGAGGGGCGTTTAAGTGTTTGCATTAACATCGATATATACGACTCGGATACAGCCTTGAGTGGCTGTTCCGGCAGATCGCCGAGCAGTTTCCCAAGTTTGTGGTATGCGGCCTGTGAGTGAGCCATGATGAGATATCTGTGGGTCGCATGGAAATCGAGCAGCAACTTGGTGGTAACTCCAGAGGCCGTCAATTCCTGCCAGCGGCGATAGGTATATGCCTGCTCCAGGAAATGATTGCGTTTTTTCGGGTCATCAAAGCAATCTTCTTCTGTAACCGGAAGCAACGGTGCGGCATGAACCAGAGTGTCGGCATAAACTCCCGTGCCCTTGCGCTGCATGTCATGGCCCGGCCGCTTAAACAGTTTAACCTTGCCAAGACCGCAGCTGGGCGAGTCTTTCTTGAATATATATCCGCTTATGGTTGTTAATGTTCGACACTGTTGTTGTGCGTAGCCTTGCAGACGGTCAGTTACATCCATGGCGGGGTTGTCGACACCAAGAGCACGGACTTTCCCCGGCTGGCCAACAAGTTGTATCGGTGGCCGTGGGACGCCCATACCGACGCCGGCTTCCGGGCACACAGGAAGATAGTCAACGTACGCGGCGAGAACATCGGTCAGAAAGCTATGGCGTTTGTGGTTGCCGTCATAACGCACCGGCTCACCCAGCAGGCAGGCACTGACGCCGAGCTTGATTTTGGGAGGGTCGGGTTCCGTGTTGGTGTCCATAATGCGTGCAGTATCCGGCATAAAAAAAGCCCCGTGAAGGGGCTTTTCCAAATGCGTCTTATCCGGTACGACTCAGCTGCAGCCTTTCGGGCGCGGCAGACCTGCGACCTTGTTGGCGCATTTAATCAGACCGGTAGGAAATAGCGAGTAGATATACTTCTGGTCGCTGCGATCCTTGCCGAACTTTTTCTTCATGATCTTGGAGAAAGCGCGTGGTTCACAGACCATGCCGTTGTCCTGGAAGTACTCGCGTGCGGTATTGATGATATCCCAGTGCTCTTCGGTGAGTTCAGGGATCCTTTCGTTCCTGGCAACTTCAACTGCCAGTTCCTCACTCCATTCATCTAGATTTTCCAGCCAGCCAGCTTCACTCAACTGGATAACCTTGCCATTTACTTCTGCTTGCATGGATTAGTGCTCCTTCCCGAAAATAGTCTTGCCTGTAACAAAAATAGTTGAGTAATTTTATCAGGTATTACCTGGTAATGCATAATTCTCTAATACACTCGATAATACAAGAGATTAGGATTGTAATTTTGCTTGCTGCTGGAAAAATATGCGCATGGCCGTGACCGTCGGGAGTTGCTACAATGCCGCCTCTTCCGGCCGCGGGGCTGGAATTATCAGCAGTTTATGGTGACCCGTATCGGTTCCCTCGCGACAACAAGCTGTGAACCCGGTCAGGCCTGGAAGGGAGCAGCCGCAGCAGTGGATTTGGGCGCCGGGGTGTGGCTGGTACGGGCCGCCTCCATCTCCTTCCGCGTCATCCGCCAGCTTCTGTATAATCCAGTTTCTTACCCGGAGGCAGCGGATTATTCATGAGTTATCAGGTACTGGCGCGTAAGTGGCGGCCGCGTAAATTCGCCGAAATGGTCGGCCAGGAGCATGTCCTGAGGGCGCTGATCAATGCGCTGGATAACGACCGTCTGCATCATGCCTATTTGTTCACCGGTACCCGCGGTGTGGGTAAAACCACGGTCGCACGTATATTTGCCAAATCGCTGAACTGTGAAAACGGAGTCAGCGCTGAACCCTGTGGTGAATGCAGCACTTGCATGGAAATCGATGAAGGCCGTTTCGTCGATCTGATCGAAGTCGACGCTGCCTCGCGCACCAAGGTCGAAGATACCCGTGAACTGCTCGACAATGTGCAGTACGCGCCGACTCGCGGTCGCTACAAGGTGTACCTGGTCGACGAAGTACACATGCTTTCTGCGCACAGTTTCAACGCGCTGCTGAAAACGCTGGAAGAGCCGCCGCCACACGTTAAATTTCTGCTTGCAACCACTGATCCACAGAAGCTACCGGCGACTGTGTTGTCACGCTGTCTGCAATTCAATCTCAAGCGGATGCCGTTGCCGCTCATAGCCGGTCATCTTGAAACACTGCTTAAAGCAGAGTCGATCGAATTTGAAGACGCTGCCCTGCGGTTACTGGCGCGCGCCGCTGACGGCAGTATGCGCGATGCGCTCAGCCTGCTGGACCAGTCAATCGCGTTTGGTGGTGGAGTGGTTAATGAAGCCGAAGTGCGCACCATGCTCGGCAGTATTGAACAGGGCCATGTGGTGGAATTACTGCGTGCCCTGGCAGCAACTGATGCACCTGCATTAATGCAGGTGGTGGAGCAGGTGTCCCAGCAGTCACCGGACTACCAGGGACTGCTCGCCGAATTGTTGTCCAGCCTGCAGCAGATTGCTATCGCACAGGCAGTACCGGAAGCTGTCGATGAAAATCTCGACCAGCGTGAAGCTCTGCTCGAACTGGCAACACAGATAGCTGCCGAGGACGTGCAACTTTATTATCAGATCGGTTTGATTGGGCGCCGTGATTTGCCGTTATCACCGGATCAGCGTGGTGGCCTGGAAATGATCCTGCTGCGCATGCTGGCGTTTCGGCCTGCGGCTGTCAGAGTGGATGAAACCGGGACGCATCCGCAGGCTGTTACTTCGACGAAACGTAGAGCTGATGTTCAGCCGGTTGATGCCCGGCCTGCAGCACCAAAGGAAGTCGCGACGACAACAACCGCTGCAGCGAGAGATGACTGGTCCTCACTGGTTGAGTGCATGCAACTGAAGGGCGTTGTCCGGGAACTGGCTATGAATTGTGCGATCCAGAAACGTGACGATGCGCACTGGTCCGTGAGCCTGGATAGCAGTCACCAGCAGCTGCTCAGCAAGGAGCGCCAACAGCGCCTGCAGGAGGCTTTATGTAACTGCCTGCAGAAAAGCGTGAAACTGGATATTGAGCTCGCAGGCGTCGACGATACGACTCCGGCCCGTCGGCAACAACTGGAAGCAGCTACACGCCAGGCTGCGGCTGTTGATACCATTGAGGCTGACACCAATGTTAAGGCGATCCAGAAGGCATTTGATGCGACCCTGCATCCAGACAGTATCCGGCCGCTGGACAGTTAATTTTATTTTATGAAAGGATAACCGTTATGAAAGGTGGACTCGGCAATCTGATGAAACAGGCCCAGGCCATGCAGGCGAATATGCAGAAGGCCCAGGATGAAATCGCCAAAATGGAAATTACCGGTGAATCCGGTGGTGGTCTGGTAAAGGTTACCCTGACTGGCAAGCATGAAGCGCGCCGTGTAGAGATCGATGACAGTCTTGTTGGTGAAGACAAGGATATGCTCGAAGACCTGGTGGCGGCAGCAATCAATGATGCGGCACACAAGCTTGAAGCGACTACCCAGGAACGTATGTCGGGTATGACGGACGGACTCAATCTGCCGCCCGGCATGAAACTGCCATTCTGAACGCTGTTATCCAATGCCTGCTTCGCCGCTGATCAGTCAGCTTATGGATGCCTTGCGCTGTCTGCCCGGTGTGGGGAACAAGACTGCCCAGCGTATGGCTTATCATCTGCTTGAGCGCGACCGGGAGGGTGGACGTGCATTGGCGCAGGCGCTGGAGCGTGCTATGCAGAATGTCGGGCGTTGTAGTGACTGCCGTACGCTGTGTGAGACTGAACGCTGCAGTCTTTGTAGCAGTAACAGTCGCGATGTCAGTGCACTCTGTGTTGTCGAGACACCTGTGGATGTAGATGCCATTGAACAGGCCACAGACTTTCGTGGCCGTTATTTCGTGCTGATGGGGCACCTTTCACCATTAGATGGTATTGGTCCCGCCCAACTGGGTCTGGATCAGCTTGAACAACGCTTCGCAGCCGGTGAACTTGAGGAAGTTATCCTCGCAACCAATCCAACAATAGAGGGTGAAGCTACCGCCCAGTACATCAGTGAACTGGCGAGCGAACACGGCATTCGCACCACACGTATTGCCCATGGAGTGCCCATGGGCGGTGAGCTGGAGTACATCGACAGCGGAACACTGTCGCACGCTTTTTCCGGCCGCCGGGAAATACTCTAGGCGGGCAATCTACAGTATATTTGAATGGCCGTTTTATCTCTCTGAAAATAAACGTGTTTTGCAAGTCGCCCCAAAGGCCTTATCGACAAAAATTTGTCAGGGTGCAACGACACGAAAAAGTTGTAAACTTTTTGGTAGAAGTTACGCTTTAACAGAGCGAAACATTAAAGGACTGGGCCCTGTAGATGGATATCAGCCGGTTGCCAGTGGCGCCTTTCGGACGTCCGGCTAATCTTACAAGTACACCTTCGTTGACATCGCGTAATGTCGAAGTCGTGGAGTCCGTGCGTCCGGCTGCCGGTCACCGACGTACCGGGGAAGTGTTCGAACGCGTCGTGCAGGGCGAGTTGCTGGAACATGAACGCGGCAGCTATCAGTCTACGCAAGGCTTCATCAATGAACGCAGTGCCGAACAGGCACAACCGAGTGAGCGCCAGGCGGGTGGAAGCTATTTGTCGCGTTCCGCGGTTTCGCTTTACCTGAATAATACCCGGCCGGAAGCTGCAACTGATCTGACCCAGGGGCGCTCGGTCAATTTCTTCGTTTGACTAGCCCACGCACTAAAAGCGCTGATTACGGCGAACCCTCTGGCGCACCTGCGCTCGCGCCCGAAGCGCCAGAGGGTTCACCGTATTCAGCGCCTTCTCAATCCACTCCGGTCCAGTAAAACCCGAATTGATCACCAGAGGTATTGCCATTAGGCTTGCCATTATCAGTGAACAAGAGGAACCATCATGACCGATTGCCTGTTCTGCAAAATGGTATCCGGCGATATAACTCCGGATACAGTCTATGAAGACGATCAGGTGCTGGCGTTTCGCGATCTCAATCCACAGGCGCCGCTGCATGTACTGGTCATCCCCAAGCAACACATCTCAACGTTAAACGAGCTCAATGACAGTAATGAACAACTCGCCGGCCACCTGTTAGCGGCAGCCGCAAAAGTTGCTGCGCAGGAAGGTTATGCAGACAGCGGGTACCGTACAGTGATGAATTGTAATGCCGATGGGGGGCAAACGGTGTTTCATCTGCACTTGCATCTGCTTGCAGGCCGTGCAATGCAATGGCCTGCTGGATAATCGGGAGTTTCTGCCGCTACCTCTGGTGTAGGCGGTAGTTCGCAGCGTTCCTGCGGTCAGGATTATTTGTTGATGGTGTAAGCAGTGTGTTGTTTTAGAGACAGGCAGAGAGCTGAAGCTGTATGACCTGCTGGAATTAAAGGCGCATTAGGTACCAGTAGCGGCAGCTGTGGCTTTCCCTTTATTACTTTTCAGAGGGATTTTTCTGCCGGATAGCAGGCAGGAATAAGTTGCACATTGCTTGCGTTGTACAGGATAACTCAAAGGGGCTTGGCTAGTCATGGCAAGATACATAGGTAAGTGTAATCCGGGAGGGATTATGGAATATCCTTTAAAACGTATGAGCACTATTCTTCGGGGTATTTTAATACCCTTGTTTCTTCTGGCAGGGTTGCAGTCGCCATTGCTGGCTAACGAAATGTGGGAAGAATTATTCAACGAACACCTGGAAAACGCCGAAGCGGGTGATGTCGAGGCACAGTACGAGCTAGGTGTCATGTATCTTAAAGGCCAGGGAGTTGAGCAGAATCGTGAACAAGCGCTGCAGTGGCTTCAACGGGCCTCTGATGGAGGTAATGAGCAGGCGAAGAGCAAGCTCGCTCGTGTCAGACAACAACAGGACAAGTTTGAGGAGTTGGCAGATAAGGCTCAATCCGGCGATGTGGATGCGCAGTACGAAGTTGCCATGATGTACCTGAAAGGCAGAGGCGTAAGCCAAAACGGAAAGCAAGCCAGAATATGGCTGGGTAAAGCTGCTGAACAGGGTGATGCCAGGGCAATTACCCGGCTTGGTATAGTCAACTACAAGGGTGAGGGCGGTCCCACAGACTATCCACAGGCCTTGGATATGTTCAATCGTGTCAGCAGTACAAGTGCGCTGGCGCAGTATTACCTGGGTGAAATATATGCCAATGGTGCTGGTGTGAAACAGGATTACCCGGCGGCTATCGACTGGTATAAACAGGCTGCCGAAGGCGGATTTGAGCGTGCGCTGGGCAAGATAATCAACCTCGAGGAAGAACTCCGGGTTCAGAAGTTGCGGCAGCGTAAACGTGCGCAGGCGAAGTTGCGCGAGCAGGAGGCCGAAGCTGCCGCTGCGGCGCAGCAACAGACCGCGAAACAGACAGCCAAAAAGACAACGAAACAGGCGTCAGCCGCAAAACCTGAACGCAGTGCACCGGCGAAGAAGAAGCCGGTTGTAACCAGGGTAAAGCAAAGCCCGCTGGACAAGCTGGCTGGTCAACAATGGTTTAGAGGTAAAAAACCGCTTGAATACTTGCCGTCAAAGTTAACCGAATGTGACAGGGAAGATGGTGGCCTGGTCTGCCTCAGTAAGGAGCTGACACGTAATCAGGGTGTACAGGTTATACGGTACAGGGTTAAATCAATCATCAATTCGGAGGGCGGAACTTTCGCGATTGTTTACCGCAACCTGGTGCTTGATGTGGAGGATTTGCAGGAAGCGGACGATCAATCCCTGGGGGCCGGGTACGATGGTGAAGTTGAGCACGGTTTCAAGGTCCGGACAGGCTGGACGCAGAAACATTCTGTTAGTTGTAAACAGTCATCGAGAAAGCAGCTTGACTGCATCAAGGATGAAACGCACAAAATGCAGCTGGTATCAAAATCTAAATAAACGGATATTTTTGACCTATCAGTTACAGTCGAGCGCTCTGGAAATTTTGTAATCACATCTTTTCCAGGGCTGCTTGACTGACGCATTACGTGCTTCCGGTATTCCGCCCGCAGCTGGTTCTGGCTATGGTTATGAAAACAGCCTTCCCAGTCGCTTCAAAAAATGTGTCAGGTAACGTGCGGCCTGCTGTGTATGCCAGGCGAACCGGTTTGGCTTGACCCAGCTCATCTGAATCATACGGCGTTCACCCTCGAAACTCTTGTATCCATGGTAAGAGCTATTACAGCGCCGGAATGCCAGCATGGTGCCACCCAGTGGAGGTACCTCAGCTCTGTAGTCTTCGATATCAGTCGGTGAACGCAGCACGCGGAACCGGCCCCCGTCCTGGTGCCACTCGGGGTTGAAATATACCAGCAAGGTGATAAGTTTGCTCCAGTGGTCGGTATGGATGTGGCCGTCGCTGGGCTCTGAATACTTACGGACGGTAATGGTTTTTATGGCGCCCTTCAGGTCAATACCGAACTTTCTGGCGACGTGATCCTCGAAGGCCTGGCTGTCCAGCTCTTCCAGTAATTGCTCGAAGCTGGGCCCATATTCGAGGTCTTTGGGGTTGAAATTGGTCGGTTTGTCGATTTCCGGGTAATCGCTATTAAGGGCTTCCAGAGTTTCAGGTTTGATCGCACCCTTGATCACCAGGAAGTCGAAAGGGTCTCTTTCCAGTGGTGCCTCGTCTATGGTTGCAAGGCTTATAATAGACATCCTTAATTATCCTCAGTAAAAAATTATCGAATTTTGCGTCCGGATTGGTGGCGAGCCTGCTCAGGCTGCCAGTGGAGGAATCCTGTCCAGCAGGTCCAAAGCATCATGTCGGAGGTGATCAAGAACCATCTCCTTGCGCAACTGATCCTCGGTTACGAGGCCTTTGTCGAGGCACTCACGTACCAGACCAAAGAAAAAGTATTCCTGGTATCTGTCAGGATGCTGGCCATACCTGCCAAGCAGTCCATAATCACCAAACAGCAGGCGCCGGGTATTGCGTATCCAGTGGCGCGGAGGGAAAAGCTGGAACATGTCGGCTGGACGGTAGTCAATCGGCAGACCGGTTTTCCACGGCTGATGTTTACGCTTTGTGGTATGCAGCATTCTGGTCTTTTCGGTCAGGCGGTCAAAATCGTTCCATTCGTTCTCGAAGAAACTGATAGTGTCGCGATCCTCATACTGCAGGCACATCCACTTCATGTAATCACGCTTGAACTCGAACATGGCATCGAACTGCTCGTCGAATTTCCAGTGTGTCAGTTTGGCGCAGTCCAGCAGCATGACGCTGGTAGCCAGACAGCCGCGTTTCCCCTTGTTGCCTGACTTGGGTCGGCACATGATGGCTGCACCCTGCATATCGCGGGACAGGAGGTCCCAGACGTCGGTAACGGCGAAGACATCCGGGTCAATCACTACGGCACGTCCCTGGTAGCCCATGAGCCCGGGCGGAAGAAAGCGGCTGGGTGTAAAGGATTGCAGGTCATCGCGCACCCAGACACGTTTGCCACCGCCGCGCAGGAATTTTTCACCCTCATGCCGTTGGAAAACGGGGATATCCGCATAATCCATGATGCGGATATCGAATCTGTCATTGTGTCTGGAATTACGCCGTAAAGCATATTCAGCAATGATAGCGCCCAGCATTTGTTTGTGATTAGCCTGAATGAATACGCAGTAATCCACGTCTTGATCCTCCGGTTCCCGGCCTGGGAAGCTATCTGAAAATATATTCGTTTGCTCGGCTGATTATCCGCACGATGCGTTGCTGCTCTATTGAGCCGTATCCGAAAATTATTTTATGGTAGAGGATGGCAGGCATTTCCGGAATCAACCCACCGGGTTGATTTTTAATTCAGAAACGCTGAACGGTTTTTCGCATGACGCGGTCGCGAACTCTCCGGTATATGTTTTCCGGGTTTGCCACGATAATGAACACTTTGCGAAGACTGCCTTCAGGGCAGTTGATTTCGCGCACCGCGTGCCAGGAGTGGCGGGTGCGCTGAAAGATCAGGCTATGATTACCCATGCAGTTGGCGACAATTTCGTTATCGAAGTCATCAAACGTGGGGGCGGATTCGAACTCGAGTTTCCCGCCATCATCCAGTACCAGCGTGTGACCGCCCCAGGCGGGATCCCAGTCATCTTCCGAGTTAAAATAAAACAGCTGGGAACCGAGCTCGCGCACTGAATCCGTGTGCGGTGATACGGAGCAGCCGTCTGGTGTGTAATGCCAGTGAAAGCGAAAATTTATCTTTTTTGCGTTATACAGACGTGCGATGGCATTGCGGTACCTGTCACTGCGCAGCTCATCTATGAATTCTTTCCACGGTGCCGGTATGGGCGTTTCCGAGGTATATTCGAGTGAGTATCGATCATGCGGCTTCTGACCCGCGATACGTCCGTAGCCAAATTTTTTCTCGAACAGGGAAACATCGGGCATGTTGTTTAGCAGTCGATCATAACCTTCATCAGTGAGCAGTCCCTCGGGGTTTATCCAGGGGTAGGGGCTTGTGCCACGAAATTCGGCGGGGTTGATTGATTCCAGGTTTTCGAAGTTGATGTAGTTCGTCATCTTGATATCAGGCCGCCAATGGTGGTGTGCGCTCCACGACCTGCAAGGCATCATGGCGGACATGGTTCTGTCGCATTTCATCCTGGATGAGTGACTCACTGATAATGTCCTGTTCCAGGCATTCGCGTACCAGTCCAAAAAACAGCTGCTCCTGTTTCGGGTCCGGGTGAGCGTGGTAATGCCCCAGCAGACCGTATTCACCAAAAATACGGGAGCGCAGGTGATTCAGCTTTGCCAGCACAGGGTATTTTTTCAACTTGTCTGCCGGCGTGAAATCAACCGGAAGTCCGGTTTTCCAGGGTTGAGTGCGGCGCTTGGTGTTGTGCAGCATCCTGGTGTTTTCAGTCAGCCGATCGAAATCGTTCCACTCGTCTTCAAGTACGCCAATATTATCGGGTGATTCGTCGCGCAGAACGATCCAGTCCTTGTAGTCGCGTTTGAACTGGAATAACTCATCGAACTCTTTTTCTGGCTCCCAGTGGCGTAACTTTTCGCAGTCCATCAGCATCACACTGGTGGCAATCTGCCAGGCTTTTTCCTGTTTTCCCGAGCGGTGACGACCCATCACGCCAGTGCCCTGCATGTCTCGGGTGAACAACTCGTAGACATCACCGAGCGCAAAAACATCCGGATCAACGACTACTGCACGGCCTTCATGCGCCATGAGCTTTGGCGGCATGAAACGCAAAGGCGTAAAAGACTGCAAATCTTTCATGCTCCATACACGGCTTGTGCCACCACGCAGGAAAGTCTGGCCTTCTTTCTCAGCAAGGAAGGGGTAGTCGCGGACGTGCATAATTTCGACATCAAAGGCTTCCGGGTGTGCCGAGTTCCGCTTCATCGAATAGGCCGATACCAGGGCCCCCAGCCACTGCCGCTCGTTGGATTGAATGTAGACTTTCATTTTCACCAGGTTGCCGCTCCCTCGAAGAGTGTAAAACCGCTCAGTAATTCAACTTGGTGATACTAATAAATAAGCAACTGGTTAATATTGATCTATGTCAAAAACGGATTCCGCTGTCGGGGCGCAAGGCTCCGCCATTTTCACCATGTTGCCGGCGAGAAAGGTTTCGCTTCGTTTTGCCTGGAACTTTGCGGTTGTGTTAGTTTCGAATTTCAAATGCGTTACAGGACTCTGACTGTTTTTATTTCGCGCGCCACGCAGTTTCTCGGTTTTGTTTGTCTGTGTGTCCTGGCTGTGCGGGTGTCTGCGTCACAGGTGCCGGTAATTCCCGCTTACAGTCAGGATTATGATCCCGGGCGAGACCCTTTTGCCGACGGCAGAGCGGCACTGAAGCTGGCAAAGGATACCCGCCGCAGAGTGCTGATTGAGGTTGGAGGAGACTGGTGCAAGTGGTGCCATATGCTGGACCGTTTTCTGAGCGAGCACCCGTCCTTGGCGGTCCAGTTGAACAGGACTTTCGTACTGTTGAAAGTCAATGTTGATGAGACTAACGACAACGCGGAGTTTCTCTCTGCATTTCCCAGGGCTTTGGGTTACCCACACATGTATATCACTGATAGTGAGGGCAATATCCTTTTTTCCCAGGATACGGCTGAATTCCTTGATAATGGGAAATATTCCAGGCAGCGCTTTCAGCTGTTTCTTGATCATTGGAGGATTCCGCATGAGTGACCGTGGAGAGGGTATCAGTCGACGGGAATTTCTGAACAGGATTGCCTTGCTAGGGTCTCTGGCAGCCTGTTACCCGGTTGCGGTAATCGCCCAAAAACGTTTGCAGCCTGAGGCAGGCCGCCTACCGGCCTGGTGCAGTGAAGACCCCTGGAAAACCCTGGCTGAAGTCCAGCAGCACCTGTTTCCGGCGTCTGACGGTGTACCAGGTGCAAGCGATATTCAGGCGGTAGTGTATTTGCGCAATACCATCGAGAATCCTGCCGCCGATGGCGAAGACAAGGAGTTTCTGTTTAAAGGTGTAGGCTGGCTGAATGAGCTTGCGCAGAAACAGACCCAAAAACCCTTCGCTGTTCTCGATGAGCAACAGCGGGAGATGCTGTTGCGGGAAATCGAGCAGAGCCAGGCGGGCCGGAACTGGTTGTCCCTGTTGCTGACCTACCTGCTGGAAGCACTTTTAGCCGATCCGGTATACGGCGGCAACCCGGATGGAATTGGCTGGACGTGGCTGGAGCATCTGCCGGGTTATCCAGCTCCACCCCGGGACAAATCCTGGTACAAACTTGGATCTCCAGTCCGCTACCAGCGCAAGGCCTAGATTGTATGACTTATGATTTCGATATTTGCATTGTTGGTAGTGGTGCCGGTGGTGGTCCGGTGGCACTGACACTTGCAGAGGCGGGTTATTCGGTGGTGGTGCTGGAAAAGGGGCCATGGCTGAAAGAGACGGATTTCTACAAGGATGAACTGGCCTGCTGTCGTCGCAGTGTCTATACGCCGGAATTGAGCGATGAACAGCATGTAATCGAAGATCTTGATAGCAGCGGTCACTGGGTCGGTGAAGCAACCGCAGATTCCGGCTGGGACTTCTGGAACGGTAATTGTGTTGGCGGGTCATCAAATTTTATGAGTGGATTTTTTTACCGGCTCAAACCACGGGACTTTCATCTGCTTTCCGAATTCGGCCCGATCGAAGGTGCCAACATTGCTGACTGGCCGATCAGCTACGCTGACCTTGAGCCTTATTACACCCGTGTCGAAACAGAAGTTGGTATCTCTGGTGCCTTTGTCGATCACCCACAGGCGGAGCCACGTTCAACTGCTGATTTCCCTTACCCGCCGACACTTGAGCATCCTGTCTCCGGACAGATAGACAAGGCCTGCAGGGAGCTGGGCTATCATCCCTTACCTACGCCACGCGCTGTATTGTCCAGAGCCAAAGATCAACGTCGTAGTTGTGAATATTCCGGCTACTGCGGCAGCTATGGTTGTTCTTCCGGGGCAAAAGGCAGTGCCAGGGCGGCGCTACTGGATCGGGCGGTGGCAACAGGGCGCTGTGAAATCCGGCCGCATTCCAAAGTCTACAGGCTGGCCAGTGATGCTAAAGGGAAAGTCACCGCCGCGGAATACTTTGATGTCGATGGCGAGCAGCAGACGGTTACTGCAAAAACTTTCGTGGTTTCCTGTCAGGCTGTGGAAACCAGTCGTCTGTTGTTAAGCTCCACTGGCCCGATGCACCCCGATGGTCTGGCTAACCGCTATGGGCAGGTGGGTAGAAATCTGCTTTTTTCGGCCGGTGGATCGGGGACCGGAGATTTTGTGTATGCCGAAATGAGCGCCAAGGATGCTGACGCCATGAAGACCCGTGGCCCGTTCGTCAATCGCGGCCTGCAAGACTGGTATACGCTTGATGACAAGGCATTTGGCGGGCGCGCCAAGGGTGGGACCGTCGATTTTTTGCTGCGGCATCCCAACCCTATCGGTAAGGCCATGTCAGTCAAGTGGGATGACGATGACCGTCTGGTGTGGGGACAACCCTTGCAAAAGCAGCTTAAGTCCCTGTTTACGGAATCACAGTACCTGCGCTATGAAATCTTCTGCGACTGGTTGCCTACGGATAATTGTTTTGTCGGCCTGGATGCCAGTGTCCGTGACAAATGGCAGACACCGGTGGCCAAGGTGCGTATTGGTTACCATGAACACGACCTGAAAGTTGGCAGGTACATCAACGAGCGGGCAGTTAAGGTTCTGGATAAGATGGGTGCAAAGAATATACGTTCCAGTATCAGTGGTTCTCCGCCCCAGAACCTGGTCGCCGGTGGCTGCCGATTCGGTAACAATCCTGAAACATCAGTGCTGGATGCAGACTGCAGGGCACATGATGTTGAGAATCTCTACGTTACTGACGGCAGCTTTATGCCAACCGGTGGCAGTGTGCCCTACACCTGGACGATCTATGCGAATGCTTTCCGCGTTGCCGAGATTATAAGGGGTTAGGCTATTCGAAATATGGGCATGGGGTCGTGTGTATCCCGGATTGTTGCCAGTGGTTGGCTTATTACGGGGCAGTCATGCTGTGGACCAGCTTGCAGTAATTCTCCAGTCTGCGTTCGGTTATCTGGCCTTCTCGCGCAGCCGTCTGTATCGCGCAACCCGGTTCGCTGACATGCCGGCAATTATGAAAGCGGCATTGTCCCAGGTAGG